>JGI24709J26583_10000133_pt1 | contig 57101 bp, 60 predicted proteins | sample BioPla2DNA1_FD_26583 | JGI IMG/M metagenome (IMG submission 26583) | reverse complement strand
TTCGGGGATTTGTTCTGTGGGTATTTCTTCTGTTGTGGTTTCGGGGATTTTTTCTGTGGGTATTTCTTCTGTTGTGGTTTCGGGGATTTTTTCCGGGGCTTTTTCCGGAATTTCTGCCGGAACTTCTAATTCAAGGTCTTGGGTTACTTCATTAATTAGTTTGGATGCTCTTTTGGCATTGACCATAACCAAGCCCACATTTGCAGAATCCAACATCAAGATGATTAAATGTGCATTTTTCAAGCCTAAAAAAAGTGCTTTTCCTCCTGAAGACTCAACCAGCACTCTTTCTAATTCTCCTTGGCCTGATGAACTTAAAAGGCGGTGTGAAGAATTGGAAATCACTTGGGACATAGGGCCAAATAGATTAATATCTACATCTACTCTTAAGTTGTGATGTAAAATTCGGCCATCGCGAGCCACAATTAGAATGCCTTCAACATCGGTGGTTTTATCTAAGTCTAATGTGGCCTTTTCCAGTTGTGTCTTCAGAGGGGTGTCTATCATTTGATCACTGATTATGGTAATATATTAGTAATGAAAATCTATTATAATAAAATCAATTTCTTATTAATATAAACATTTTTTTTCTCTAATATTTATTATGCTTATCGCTTTTTATAGATTGAGGATAACTGGTTATATGATTAATTAATCTACAATTTCATCCCCAAAAAGGAGGTACAATAATCAGCTTATTGAAATACAATTAATAACAAGTAATAATTTTTTTACAATATAAAAACTGTTACAAACTGTATAGATCTGGAAGTATAATTCTTCAATAAATAAAATGATTTTTGCAAAAAAAAAAAAAATTTATGAGGTTTTTTCGAAACCTCAGATTAGGTGTTTTTTAATTAGTATACCTTGGCTGTCGTAGATGTCTACTTCTAGTGGTGAACTTCCGTCTATGGCGTGGGTTGCACAAGATAGACAAGGGTCATAGGCTCGAATAATCATTTCTAGCTGATTTTTCAATCCTTCAGAAACTTCTTCACCGTGGATCAACTTTTTAGCAGTTTCTCGTACACCAATGTCCATGGATAAGTTGTTTTGACTAGTTGAAACTATTAAATTGGCTCGGTTAATGTATCCACCGGCATCAGTTTCATAGTCATGTATGAGTATTCCACGAGTAGCTTCAATCATTCCCACTCCCCTTCTGGTTTCACTGGATTCTTTGGCTTCATCTTTTGTCATTAATGGTTCGGATAGTGGTTGTCTGATATCGGTTCCAGTTATGCTGTTATCTTCCAATAGTTCGATTGCTCTTTCAGATGAGTACATCAGTTCAATCAGGCGGGCGTANTGATATAACAGTGGGTTTTGAGCGATTCCAAAGTTTTCTCTGAACTCAGCGAATAGTTCTGCTGCCCTAGGTGTTGGAATATTATCAACCACGTTGAGCCGGGCTAATGGTCCAACACGATAGTTTCCTTCTGGGAATCCAACTTGTTTCAGGTACGGGAATTTCATATAGGACCATGGTTGGACTTTTTCTTCAATGTAGTCTAAGTAGTCAACTGGTGAGAATTCAGTTACAGGGTTTCCTTCAGAATCAATAACCTTCACATTTCCTTCATAGTAACTTAGATCTCCATTATTAGTCAAAGCAGCAAAATGACTTTCAACAGGACCTAAAAGTTCAATTGCATCACTATATTGGGTGAAAAGTGGTACAGTTGATTCAATTCCTTTTTCAATTAGTTCTGTTGCTTCTTTAGCTTTGGATAATAATTCTGCTTGTTGATCTGTTGTTATTCCTCGAGATTGTCCTCCTGGAACTGCGGTTACTGGGCTGATGGGTTTACCACCCACAATGGCAGTGATTTCTTGCCCTATTTTCCTGGTTTTGATGGCCATCATAGCCAAGTCAGGATTTTTTTTCAGAATTCCTACAACGTTTCTTAAAGCTGGGTCTGATTCCGGTCCCAAAACCAAATCTGGTGCGGCAAGGAAGTAAAAGTGCAGGGAATGTGACATTATGAACTGTCCCAGAAGCAATAATTCCCTTAACTTTTTGGCTGTTTCCGGTGGTTCTAATCCAAACACTTGGTCTGTTGCCTTAGCGGCTGTTATGTGATGAGAAGTTTGACATATACCACATATTCTTGGTGTTATTCTGGGTGCTTCTTCTACAGCAGCACCTTCCAAGAATTTTTCAAACCCTCTGATTTCCATTACGTGGAAATGTGCGTCAGACACATTTCCAGAATCGTCCACTTGTACAGTTATCTTTGCGTGGCCTTCAATTCTTGAAACCGGGGCTATTTCAATATTTTTCATGTTATCACCTATTTTTTCACCAATTGGGGAATCAGGGAAACCTGTTTCTCTTCCATTATGGTGCTTCCAATAACAAATCCGTAAATAATGTGCCCAATATCATATAGTTGTTTTTCAACTTCTTCTTCTGGCATTTTAGAAAGGTGTGCTATTCTCTTAATAACTCCATTGTAGATGTCATGGCTTGGTTCCCTCAAAACATCTAAGGATGGACCTCCACATCCGTGGCAAGGCACTCCCGCAGATGTGCAAAGACCACCGCAACGTCCTAAAGTTACTGAACCTAGACAAACGTATCCTTGGCTTAAGAAACATTTTCCTGGTTCTGGTTCACCTTCAATTCTGCGTTTAATTTCATCGAATTCCACGTGTTCCATTACATTTGTGCAGTCTGCACATACACTTTTTTTAGGAACATCAGGAGCTTCGTTGTTGATTAATGGGATTAATATATCATGTGTTAATTGTTCTTTGGGTGGGCATCCGGGTATGAATCCGTCGATTTTGATAAAATCGGCTGCAGGGTGTACAATGCTTAAAAGTTTAGGAACTACTTCGGTTGGCAGCTCAGCAGGTTCGGTACTTGGGTTGTCAGTAAAACTTCGGGAGTTAACTTCTTCCGGTGTGTATAAATCAGCCATTCCAGTTATGCCTCCGTAACAGGCACAAGTACCATATGCTATCAATATTTTTGATTTTTCCCTTAATTCTTCTAAACGTTCTTTATTTTCTTCGTTTCGAACAGATCCAGTTACAATGGCAATATCAATGTTGTCTGGTATTTCTTTGATATCCATGAGTATTGGGGCTGATACTAAGTCAGCTTGATCTAGAAGTTTGATAATATCTTCGTGCAAGTCGAGTATAGATATTTCACAGCCTGAACAACTAGCCAGTGTTTCTATTGCTATGTTTACCATTATTTCGCACTCCATTTGATTGTTAAGGTTTTAAGACACGCGTTAGGTCCAACATGGTCAATGTCGACTTTCGCTTTCAGGTCCATCACTTCTTCTACTGCTCCAACCATGTAACCATATAATAGGTAACATAATGGTCCTTTTTGTGGTAAACCTGTTCTTCGGAGTGTTTGTCTTACAACACAGTCCATGAAAAGAAGTTTCACTGTTACCTGATTATCTTTTTGGACAACATAACTGTCTTGAGCGTCTGGTTTCCATTTTATAAAGTAAAATTCCTCTCCCAGAACTTCACTAAGTTCGTAAAGGGCTTTTTCTAGATCTTCGGTTTTGTCCATCATTTTCGCAGATTCGTGTCCCATCCTCTTACCGGCTTGGTATACAATTGCGTTGGCACCTCTTCCTGAAACTTGTTCCAGTGCACTGGACATGGATCCCATGAATTTCATCAGTACATGTAGTGCATCTTCATAGTCATCCAGGTTTCCACCAGTTTCTTTGGGAATTAATTCTGGTTTGAATGTGCCTACAGTGTCTGTTATCTCCCTCATATCCATTTTTTATCCCTCAGATAATTCTTTTAAGTGCATAATTTACTTTACGGTCTATATAGAGCCTTTTGGCCACGTGAATATCGCGGTGTTCCATGGCTTGGGCAGGGCATATCTCGTGACAGGAAAGACAAGCCATGCAGTCTACTTCATTTACCACTTTGGTTTTATTTTTTGCTTCATCCATTTCATACACATCGTTGGGACAATCTTCCACACAGGACGCACATCCCACGCATGCATCTTCATCTATTATGATTTCAACCATTTTAACGCCTCTTTTTTGGTTTTTGGATAGTTAATTTATTTCTCCTTTGGTTTTCTAAGATTCGGTTTTTTTTTAAAATTAATATCATTATGTATCTATTGGGAACTTCTCATTAATAAGTGTTATAACTACACNTCGAATGNGTGATAAATATTCGTTATTACTATAAATATTTATCACTAATAAGTATTGTGTAACTCGAACAGTTTGAGTTAATTAAAATACAGAATGATAATAAAAACATGATACAAATTGACTTTTTTTTTAGATGTGTTAGATAGATTAAAACTTTTATAAGCATAATGTTTCTTTTGAATGTTTCATAAATTAATGATTTGAATCATTAATTGTTTAATAGCATTCGAAGTTACAAAAATCTCCTTTAAGTTAAAAATCACTACTTGATAATAGTTTAAAGTGAGTAATCCAAGCAGCTTGTTTTCTACCAGGGGGATAACATGTAACAATTAACAAACGTGCTTCTCCTTCTTGTGAAAATCTTATAGGGTTTGTTTTGTAGTCCCAACGGATATCATCTCCATTTGAAGTTACTTGGTATACAAATTTCTTCCTTTGGATAAAATCGCTAATAATTGCTTTATCTCCTGGTTTTAAAGATGCTATATTTGTAAATAATCCAGAATATTTAGTTCTATGGCCTAATAATCCACATTCTCCTGGTTTACCGGGCATAACACTTTCGGGGTAGTGATAAACAGTATCATACGCATTTACAGTATCAGAACGGATAGTTGCAAAAATCTTCAGTTTAGGAATGTATAATTGGGCATTCATATAACCGCTAAAATCAGAGGGGTCAAGGGCGTTGACAGGGTTGCTCATCCTTTCCTTATATTCTTTAACAGTTTGTTGAGCTTTGGTAACATTTTTCATTTGTTGAAAACCAGCTATTGCTATACTTGCCGCTAAAAGAACACACAAAAGCACAATCATAATAGATGCAATTTTATACTTTGACATTTTCACTGGAATCTCTCCCAACCAAAAGTTCCTTAACTTTCATAGCCAACTGGCTACGGTAAGTTGCCACTTTCCAGGGATCACTNACCCAAACATTTAAACTTGCCCTTATGCNTGTGTCTCCCATCTCTTTAATTAGAACATTTGGTTTAGGCTCTTTCAACACCCATTTACAGTTTGATGCTGCATTTACAAGGGAAACAACTGTTACATCTAGATCCATCTCGTAGGGAATGTTTATATCCAATTCAACTTTTCGTGTTTCTTCTGCAGTATAATTTAGGTAGATATTCTTAGAGAAATTGGAGTTAGGTATGGTAATAATTTTATTATCTGTGGTTTTTATGGTGGTTACCCTGAAACCAAGCTTCATCACTGTACCACTTTTGCCAGATATTTCAATGATGTCTCCTATTTTAAAGCTTTTATCAGCCAGTATAAACATCCCAGATATGAAATTAGACAGGGTGTCTCGGGCTGCAAAACCAACTGCCACACCAACAATCCCTAAACTTACAATTATGCCACTGATATCCCATCCAACTTCCTTTACAACAACAGTAATTGCCACGGCTAAAACAGAATACTTAATAATTTCATTAATAACCTGTATCAATGTGGGTTCCATATTTAATTTTTTCCCAGTTTTTCGCAAAATGAACATGGCCCATTTTACAATAATGAAGGAAGAAATAAGGATTATAGCTATTTTAATTAAGGTAAAATACATTGGATCAGGATCAGTCATGTTTTTTCACCTCAAAGACCATATAATCTTCAGCTACGGTAACCTTTTGGAATATTTCTTTTGCTTCTTTTTTTAACATATCACTATCCCTATAACGGGTGCTCATGTGGAAAAGAATTAAGTTAGACACTTCAGCTTCTTTTGCTATTGTTGCTGCATGAGTACTAGTTGAATGGCCTGTTTTCAGGGCTTTATCTTCNTGGGCCGAATCAAATGTTGATTCATGTATTAAAACATCGGCTTGGTAAGCGAATTTAACCATTTCAGCGCACGGACGGGTGTCTCCAGAGTAGACAAATTTCCTTCCTTTCCTTTTTTCACCAAGTACTTCTGCAGGTTTTATTATTTTGCCATTAACCTCTACTGAGATACCTCTTTGAAGTTTACCGAAATCAGGTCCCGGTTTTAAGCCCAATTCTAAAGCCTTATCTTTCTGGAATTTAGGTGATCGTTTTTCTTCAACTGAATAAGCCAAGTTAGGGATGGAATGTTGCATGGGGCAAGACTTAATTATATATTCTTCTGTTTCTCTAATTATTCCTTCATTTATCCCCCTGATTTCATGTGCATTGATGGGAAATGATAGGGAATAGTAACCCAAATTTTTAATGTTTTCTACAGTTTTTATAATTCCTTCTGGACCGTAGATGTGCAATGAATTCTTCCTTCCTCTAAAGGCCATGGACTGTATCAAGCCAGGCAATCCCAAAAAATGGTCACCATGAAGGTGTGTGATGAAAATTTGGTTTATCTTCATTGGGCTAAGTTTAAGATGTGTCATCTGTCGTTGGGTGCCTTCCCCACAATCAAAAAGCATAACTTCTCCAAAAGCCTTCAAAGCTATAGCTGAATGATTTCTTTTAGTAGTTGGGAGCGCAGATGATGTTCCTAAAAATATTAGCTCCATACAGATTCACCAAGTTCATATAAATTCTTAATGTTCAGTAAAAAAATTTCTTCTTATTGGTTTTATGTTCGTTATGATTCATGTTCTTAAAGGCTATTTTATTATTGGATATACTTCTATTATTCTCTTTATTTTTTTAATAGTTTATGGATTAATGTTTTAAATAGATTCTATATCAATATTTAGCCTATATCCATAATAACTCGTATTTATTTGAAGGTGAAAATATATATTCCAAATTTAATAAAATATTATAAGTATTCCAGCTATAATCATTCATTTCATAATTCTATTATTGAAAATGATTCTAATGCATTCATATTTCTATATGGATGATATTATTTTATGAATGATTCAATAAAATTTTATTAAATTATGTAGGGGAAACAAGTAAGGTGTAATCATGATCTATGGCCTTAAAAATATTATTTCCAATGATTTAGGTTTTGAGGATATCACTACCCGTGCATTGATCCCAAAGGGAATGCAAGTCAATGGGAAGATAATATCTAACGAAGAGGGAACAGTTGCCGGAGTGTACTTGGCATCTGAAATTTTCACTGAGTTTGGAGTGGAAACCAAAATCATGAAAAATGATGGTGAAAAGGTTCAGGAAGGTCAAATTATCATGGAAATCTCTGGTGATCCTCATGATATCCTGAGTTTAGAACGTACTGTTCTCAATCTTATGATGCGAATGAGTGGAATTGCAACTTTAACAGCAAAAATGGTTAAAATGGTTAAAAAGGCCAATCCTAATGTCATCCTCGCTGGAACTCGTAAAACCACTCCGGGGCTTCAATTTTTTGAGAAAGATGCCATCCGGGCTGGAGGAGGAGATACCCATCGTTATCGTCTTGATGATGGTATACTAATCAAGGACAACCACTTGGCTTTGGTTGGGGATGTAGCTGAAGCCGTGTCTCGGGCCCGAAAATATGCCAGTTTCACTAAAAAAATAGAAATAGAAGTTGAAACCATTGAAGAAACACTTCAAGCTGCCAAAGCAGGGGCAGATATTATAATGCTCGATAACATGTCTCCAGATGAAGTTAAAAATGTTTTATCAGTTCTCGATAAGGAAAATCTCCATAATAATATCTTAATTGAGGTTTCGGGTGGAATTAATTCTGAAAATATTGTTCCTTTTGCAAAGACAGGGGTGGATGTTATATCCACTGGATACATGACTCATTCTGCAAGATCATTGGACCTAAGTCTAGAATTAGATAAAATGCAATAAGACATATACATTCACAAATGAAATATTCTACTAAGGTTACTCAGTACTGCCAATATTTTTTATTTGATCTATGATTATTGTCATGATATAAGTATAAATCAGCATAAATTTTGCACGTAAATCATCATTTTAACCATATCTATATAAGAGACCCTGCACATAACATTTTAGTAGTGGCACTATTTTGAAATTATCAGGAGAACCCGTAATGTACGACGAAAATGAAGAAGAATTTAACCAAGAAGATTTACAAGAAGAAAATGAAGAAATTATCCAATCTGATGATCAAGATGAAAGTTCACAAGAAGAAGGGGAAGATTTGCCCTTCGCCAAAGCCGAAGTCGTGCGCTTGATGAAACAAAATCTCGACTCTGACAAGATGATCAGAGAAAGGGTAAAAGTTGAAATGAACAAGTTCCTTGGTGAAGTGCTGGTTAAGGTTTGCGAGCAACTAAACGAATATCCATACACCACAATAGAGTATGAAATGCTGAAAGAGTCGATCTATCCTTATCAGAATATTGAAAGAATTAATGAGGAAAAAAAGAGGATATTGATGCACTTACATGCAATAAAAGCAGATTGTGATGCTTTGAGTATGGATGTAAAAAGGACACTTAAACTCAAAGACGTTCCAGAAGATGAATCAGATATTCCCTTTATGGATTAAGTACCTTTTTATGGGTTACGTAAACATTTTTTTTTATTTTTTTACTTAAACCGTCAATCAACTCAAGAAATGTGCAAATTTTTCAAAAATCATATATCCTTTTCATTCATATTCTAATTCCTCATTTTCAAATGTGAGAAATCCAGTTTTTAATCTTTTAATCTCATCTTGGGTCAATTCAGTTTTTTGAGCATTTTCATNTATGATAATGCTATGGCCAAAAGGATCTTCCAGTATTAAAGTAACCTTTTTATTACCATTTTTAACTTCATCAATGAATTNCATTATTTTAACTGCATTNTCCCTGCTTTGCTGATCTTCAGTCCATGACAAAGCGGTTTTAACCGCTTTTTCGAATCGATCAAGAACTCCTTCTACATTAGAGACATATCCTTGTGATTGGGGTCCTGGTTCCACCTTAAGCCCTAGTTCGGGAATCGTCATGGTAGTTGACTGTGATTTCACCACCCTGGCATTTAAATTATCCTTCCCAATTAGGAGAACGTATTTGACAGGATCTTTTTTTTCAATACAAATGGTATCAGCATGTTTATAGCCGCATTCATGGCATAAAAGTGTTGATTCCATGATCTCCCCAAAATAGGGGATTTTTTCAGTTTTTGTAGTCACTTCCATTTTTTGACGTGCCTTACATATTGGGCAGTCAGAAAACATTTTACTCAAATTTATTACTCCAATTATTTTATTGAATCAAATCTATAATACTCTGAAATAATCATTTAATTTAAAAAAAAATCGTCTGAACATTTTCATTTTTTTTGAAAATTTAACTAACTCATCAAAAAAAAAAAAGATTTTTTTTTAATCAACAGATCAATTTAATCGTGTCCAATAACTCTATTCATCTGATTTATAGAGTAATCCCTTTTCATCTAGTTCTTTAATCATAGATTTAAGACTTTTTTTGTCAGGGGCACAGATTTTGTGCCGATGAATATTTCCTGAAAGCCCATAAAGTCCTTCTAAATCTTTTTTCCTTTTAGGATTTTCTTCGAGTAAATTAATAAATCTTTTAGCCTCAACAGGGTCATAAACATTAACTTTTCTCTTTAAGGGCTCTCCAAAACCAGGGAGGAAATATGAAACATCCATTATGCGACCGCCATACTTGTTAAGAATTATATCAGTTTCAACCTCTAACTGGTCAACAGAATGACGGAAAATCATCTCTTTACATATTTCCTTTATCAGAGTGAGCATCCTCTTTTTGGTATCATTAATATCTAAGTTGTTTATCACAGGAACTCGATGCTCAAATGCCTGTTGAACCAGATAATTATTTATGATCCGATTTTCTTTGAAATAGTCCAGATGTTTTCCTCCCCTCTTAATTTTCATAGCCCTTCTCACGAATCTCTCTTTATGCACTTCTTCATCAGCAGAAAGCACAAAAAAGTGGATGGATGCGTCATTCTTGAATTTTTCTATATCTAATAATCCGGGAACAAGATGGACTCCTTCAATTACCACATCATTAAAGTCATCAACGGCTCTTTTAATAACCCTCTCAATAGCAGGTATAACAAAAGAAGCATGTTCCTCAAAACCAGCATCAATCAAACTTTCAGTATTGTCACCATAACGTTGTTTATCTCTTAAAGTAACATATGCATTATATGATGACTTATGCAAGGCAGGTGCGTAATCGGGACCAATGATGCCTCGAACTATTTCACGAATGAAATCAGTTTCAATAAGATGTTTAATACCCAGCTCTTTAGCTAACTCAGAAGCGATGGTTGATTTTCCAATTCCCGAAGCACTTCCAATGAGTATAACGTAAGGTTTTCTCAAAGTGTGACCTCCAGTGCAATAATATCCAATTGCAATTTTCAGGGTGGTTCAGGGATGATTGCTATTATAATTATCGAGTTCAAGGGATATGAATGATATATGCGACGATTTTGTGTTAATAAATTTTTTTGGGAATTCCCAATAGTATTAAGTTAGGAATTCCACAACTCTTTCAGCACTGCGACGCATCTCAATCCTAATCAGACCAAGATTAATATCTATATCTGCAATCACTACCAGTATGCCTTCACCGGCATCAATCATCAAGGTTTTACCTTTACTACCCTCAATCATGACTTGCTGGAGAGGTTGGTGTTTCATTTCTTCTGCAGAACGTTCTGCAGTACCAAAAACAGCAGAAGCCATTGCAGCAACTAACTCTGAATCTATATCGGTTGGAACTTCGCTTTCGATTATCAAACCATCTTTACCAACCACGAGGGATCCACTTACCCCATTTATTCGGCCTAAATCTTTAAGTATTCTTTCTATCATAATCATGCCTCCACAATAGAATTATACATGCTACCTAAAGTATATATCTTGGTTTGACATTTATTAAATAAATAAGTAATGTAATATTTCACTTATTCAGTAAATTTATCAGGAGTGATCTTTTGTATTTTGTGGCCTCTGTTCAGGAATTACAAGAATTTAATCCATTCATAATCATTGGGTGTGGTGGTGGTGGCGAGAAATTTGCTAACTTCACTGGAATTAAAGCTGTTGGTTTTATAGACGATAATAAACAAAAACAAGGTCAAAGATTTTGTGATAATATTATTTCCTCGGATTTACCTACTCTCGCCGAAACTACTGATGCTCGCAGTGTAGCCATAATGCTACCAATTGGGGCGGAAGGATCTGCAATTAAATATGCAGTTCAAGCAATAGATCTTGGTCTAAATGTGGTTAGTTCTTTTCGATCTCTTCCATTGCATCGAAATCAATCTTTATTGGATTTTGCCAAGTCTAAAAATGTCCAGTTAAAGGAAATAAGTCCCCGGCTTGATGTGGTAAAAAAATTATTTGGGAAAGCACCGGCCACATGCACTGAAGTTCTCCCAAAACTTGATTATAAGCCTAAGACTCCAGTAATTTTTGTGGGAGGAACCTCACAAGAGTGTGGTAAACGAACAACCACACGTTTATTGGGGCAAACTGCAAAAAAAATGGGACTTAATCCGGGTGTTATTTCAACTGATGAAATGGGATTAGAACAACCAGTGGATCTTAATTTTAGGGCTGGCAGTTTATCTGTTATGGATGTTGCTTCAGCAGTAATGGGAAGTGTAAAATATATAGAGAAAGAGAAGAGTCCTGACATAATTTTTATAGAAAGCCAATCTAGCCTAACTGAGAGGCAGAACCCACATCCGCGAGGTTTATCTGCAGCAATTTTGGCAGGCGCCCAACCCGACGCTGCCATTGTTTGTCATCGTTTTAACCATCCTTACCGTTATCCAATGGGAATTGAACAGGAGATAAGGGCCATAGAAGCTATGGAACCTACTAAAGTTGTGGGCATTTCCCTAAATTTAAGAAATTTCACTGAAGATAAATCAAAGGCGGATATTTTTTCAGAATGTGAGAAAAAATATATGCTTCCTGCTGTGGATATTTTTCAGGGTGGAGCGTCAATCTTATTAGATGCAATAACAGAATATATAGATAATAGGGGACATTGAAAAATGAAGGACATCATGGATTATTTAAAGAAAAATCTTGGCTTGGAAGAAGAGGAAGGGAAGGATGAACAGGAAACAATAATAGTGCCGGAACATTCATTTTATGAAATAGTATTAATGAAGGTCCAAAACATAGACGAATTCGATTATGCCCTCAGTCAAGTATTAGATGAAAAAAATCCCATTATTATGGATATGAGTATTCTTGAAAAAGATTCACCCAACGATTTTCAGTTGGCAGCAGAGAAATTAAAATCATTCCGTGATAATCATGGAGGAGAAGCCATTTTATTATGTAAAAATGGCAGAAACATTATCATCATCACTCCTGCAGAAATAAAGCTTATCCGAAAGTAAGTATAATAACAAAAACTTGCAACAGTTATATATTGTATTATCTGAATTATTATTGATAAAAATTAGAAGTATTAAAATAGTCAAAATTTATTGTTGATAATAATATAGGGATATGGGGAGAGATATAAATGGAGATGCCCATAACCAAACCTTCAATGGTTTCGTACGCTGATGAGCTAGATTTTCAGAAATTAATTGAAGATTTAGACAAGGAAGGGAAAAACGGATTCATCAGGGTTACTTCTGGTTCTGAAGAAGGATATATCTTATTTAAGAATGGAAAACAAGTTGCAGCTTCTTATGATGAATATTCCACATTAGAAGCATTGGAAAAGATATTTGTTGTCATAGAAAATTCTCGAACCTTAATTGAAGTCTTCGATGTTGGGCCAGCACAAGTTGATTATCTTTTGGATTTAAACAAGCCATACAAAATCGAAAACGACACAAATGTTTATGATGTAATCGGAGAATTAAAAGAAACTTCCGAAGAGACACCTGAACCTGAACCTGAACCTGAACCTGAGCCTGAGATTGAGCCTGAGCCTGAGATTGAGCCTGAGCCTGAGATTGAGCCTGAGCCTGAGATTGAGCCTGAGCCTGAGATTGAGCCTGAGCTTGAGTCTGAACTGGAAGTTGAAGAGCCAAAGGGTATCGAAACTGTTCCTGATATCGAAGAAAAACCATTAGTTCGTGAAAAACCTTCTAAACAATCAGAATCTCTTGAAGCTTCCCTCAAATCCGAAGAACCTGTTGTTGAAGAAAAGGCAACCAAAAGTTCAACTAAATCCGAACAAGTGGAAGGAGTTGATTCTTCAAAATCAGGTGAAACTGAAGAAGACGAAGAAGAATTACCTGCAGACCGTTCAGAACTTCTTAAAAAATATGGAATCAAAGAAGTAGAAGAAGAACAAGTAGAGGGGCTCCTACAAACATACAAAGGCGGTATTATTGACGATGAAGATGTGGAAAAGGTAGAATTAGTTCTTATGAATACAATCAAAAAATCCGTATTGGGGGTTCCCAAAATTAGGGGAACTGAAGTCATGGTATTCCTTGACAATTACAAGGACCTATCTGGAACTATAAACATCATCGCCGAGTATGAATCAGAAGGTTTTTTTAACAGAATCATGGGACAGTCAAGAACTGCCAATAATCTAACCAGGCAAATAATAAATATAGCGGAAATTGCCATTAAAAAAAGTTTCAGACAATATCCGGAAGTTGTGGAAAAATTTGATATTAATGTTGAATTTAGTTAATTTTAGTTAAAGATAAAAACAGTTAAGGCAATATATTACTTATAGGAGGAATTTGATGACAAGAGTGATAACAGTTGCATCAGGAAAAGGAGGAGTTGGAAAAACAACTATCACGGCGAATTTAGGGGTTGCATTGGCTACTTACGGAGAAGAAGTGATTGTTCTTGATGCGGATGTGGCCATGGCTAACTTGGAACTGATACTAGGTATGGAAGGAAAATCTGTTACTCTTCATGACGTTCTTTCAGGAGATGCAGATATTGAAGATGCTATTTATGAAGGACCAGGGGGAGTAAAAGTAGTACCTGCAGGTATATCGCTGGAAGGTCTGAGGAAGATAAAAATGGACCGTCTGGAGAATGCCTTGGAAATTCTCATTGAAAGTGCGGATATTCTTTTAATTGATGCTCCTGCTGGACTGGAAAAAGACGCTTTAGCTGCCATTGCAGCAGCCCAGGAAATGATACTGGTAACCACTCCAGAGGTCCCATCCATCAGTGACGCACTGAAAACTAAAATCATAGCCAACCGTCTCGGTGTGGATATATTAGGTGTGGTTATCAACAGGGAACAACACGATAAAACATTCCTAACTATAAGTGAGATAGAAACGATCCTTGAAGTACCAGTAATTGCTGTGGTTCCCAATGATACTGAAGTTAGCCGAGCAGCTGCTTTCGGAGAACCATTAGTTGTGAAAAATCCAAAGTCACCAACCAGCAATGCAATCATGCAACTGGGAGCAGATCTGATAGGTGAAGATTACCAACCAATCGAACCAGACAAAAAAGGTGTCATATCCAAATTGGTTGAAGGTCTGCTGGGGAGGAGATAAAATTTTAATCATCCACTGCAGGGAGTAATATGTCTAGGTTTATTGCTTTAGCATCAGGAAAAGGAGGAGTTGGCAGAACTTCACTTACTTTTAACTTAGGTGTAGCTCTAAGCTTGTTTGGTGAAGAAGTAGTCATGTTGGACATGGATTTAATGATGTCGAACATGGATGTAATAACCGGACTTTTGAATCCAGATGTAACATTGCACGATGTATTAATGAGGGATAAAGCCATCCAAGATTGTGTGTATCAGGTAAATCAAGGGGCACTTGTTATTCCTACAGGAATGCATTTTGAAACCCTTAAAACCATAAATCCAAACTATGTGTCTTGGAAAAGGATAATGGAGGAAATTTCATCCTATGGAAACATATTCCTAATGGATCTTCCATCAGGAATAAACTCAAATATATTTGAAGCTCTTCCAGAGGACACTGAAGCCATACTAGTCACTAATTCTACCATGCCTGCAGTGGCTGATGCTTTAAAAATTAGAATACTCTTAAATGAGCTTAATATAGAAATCCTTGGCTTTATTTTGAACATGTGGTACGATGATACTTTCCTTTTATCGGTCACTGAAATAGAATCCATACTAGAAGTGCCTATGATTTCTGTTATTTCCTATGACCGGGAAATGGAGCGTTCCATAGCATTAGGTAGTTCAGTGATGGAACTAAACCCTTCTTCTCCAATCAGCAACGAAATCATGCAACTGGCAGCAGACCTAGTTGGAAAAACTTACAAACCAGTCCAACCTGATAAAGAAGGAGTTATTGAGCGTATTAAGAAGTTTGTTGGCATATTACCTGAGAATAAGTGATTAAATATTTTATGGGATAAATATATATCATAAACTGAAATTTAAGCGCACCAAATCGTTTTTAAATAAAATAATTATTTTTTTTTATCAAGAAACATTTTTTTTATATAAAAACAAAATGAATCACACCCCAACCGATCTAACCTGCCTTGGAACATGTAATATTGATTTTATCAGCCAAGTACCTCAATTTGCATATTCTGAGCAAGAAGTTAATGTAGAAAAATTACATATTAGTTTAGGTGGTTCGGCATTTAATTTCGCCTCGAGAATTTCTTCACTAAGCATTAAAACAAGCATGTTAGCTAGGGTGGGGAAAGATTTTTTTGGTGAACTATTTTTAAACCAACTCAAAGCACTGAACATTGATTGCAGCAGAATCATGGCCATTGAGGGTAATACTGGAATGGCTTTTATTACCATTACTAAGGGTGCTGAAAAGTCCATATATAGTTATTCTGGCGCTAATGCGTGTTTCGAATTAGAAAAAAGTGACATAGAGTTTATTAAGAACTCAAAAATCTTACATCTTACTGGAATGTATTGGGAAGTTGCTGAAAAAGCATCAAAACACGCAAAAAAATTATCTTTCAATCCAGGTCTTGTAATGTCTTCATTTGGAATTGAAAAACTTAGAAACATTCTAAAAAGGACTGAAATATTATTTTTAAATCAGAAAGAGGTTTACCTTTTAACTGGTAGAGAATGGGAAGAGGGGAGTTTAATGCTTTTGGATTTGGGTATTCCAATGGTTGTGGTGACCAACGGTGCTGAAGGTGCAACACTATTCACCGGTGAAGGAGTGACCTATTCCTCTGCAAAAAAGGTGAATGTTATTGATACCACTGGTGCTGGGGACAACTTTGCTGCTGGTTTTATTAAATCCTATATTGAAGGTGAAAAACATAAAGATTGTCTGGAAAATGCCAACAAAATTGCTTCCCTTTGTGTGCAGAAAATGGGAGGATCAGTAACTGGGAAAATAACTTTCTAATCCTCCTGTAAAACTAAATCTTGAACATGATTTTGGTATGGAATTTAATGAATTACAATTATTTTAATCAGCACCAAGAGTGGTTTAATTTTCTACATTGACTCGAATTAGTACAAAGAGTGTTTTTACAATTTATAAGGATTTTAATCAGCATTAATGGGTTAAAATCATCATTTCTTTTTTAAATTGTAAAAATTAGTGGCATTATCATTGGATAACATTTTTATTTTTGCTTTTTCCCAGCCAGCTAATTTCATTTGATGAACGGTTTTAGGAACTGATAATGGGTCTGAAGGAGAAGAACTTATATCGCTGTCTAACATGAACCTTTCAGCGCCATATTCTTCAATTGTTCTATCTAAAAGTTCAACAGCTTCTGTGGGTGTCATTTTCTCTGGTTGCACAGTGATTCCTAGCATTCCCTCAAAATCTTCCACTAAATCTATTATTGAGGGATCTACATGATCCACTACCACCATACTTGTTTCAATATTTTCTTTGATTATGGACAATGTTTCAATGGTAATTTCTCTTTTATTACTACGGGGGGTGTGAACTGCCACTTTCATTCCCAGTTCCCCTGCCATTAAAAGTTGGGCTTTGAATACTTTTTTTTCAAGTTCAGAGGCATTTTCAAGACCTACTTCCCCCAGAGCAACAACTTCTTCACGGTCAAGAAATTCTGGAAGCTTTTCTAGAACCAGTTCATAGTCCGGGCAAATGCTCCGTGGGTGAAGCCCCAGAGCTGCCTTCAAAGTTAAACCATTTTTTATAGCTCTTTTAAAATCGTTTTCCAGTATGCGGTAGAAATGGTCCAAGACCACAGCCGAAGTACTCATTCTCATGGGGTCATGGGCAAGAGTAATGGCAGATTCAATTCCAGCTAACATCATCAATTCAAAATCTTCATATGGCCTACAGTCAGCATGTATATGGGAGTCTATCATATAACTCAACTCAAATCGATACGTTAATCCATCCATAAATTCCTGATAAATTTTGATATTTATGTCAGTTTTGAGTAGTCTAAATTTAATTAGCACTTTGACCTTAATTAGTATTGATATTGGAATTAAGTTCTGATTTTTTATGGAAGGAGGTGTCGAATTTGGATGTGGAAGAAATGGCCAAAAAGGCCACCATGAAGGATCTAAAAGCAATCGCAAAAAAACATGATATTAAACTGGGGCGCTGCCCAACAAAACTTAAGATTGCGGAAAAGATCCCTAGAGATGAATTGGAAGCCCTGGTCAAAAAATAGGTTTGGAAAGTTTAGAATTGTAAAAAGAGATAATAGTGATTTGAGTTGTTATATGGTTTCAAATTCACTAAATTCTATTTTTTTGTTTATCAAGCCATTTATTGTGTTTGGAATATTGGCAACTGGTAATCTTACTTGTTTTTGACTATCTCTTTCTCTAATAGTTACTGTTTTATCTTTCAGTGTTTGATGGTCTACCGTAACTGCGAAAGGTGTTCCAATTTCATCAGAACGAGCATATCTGCGCCCGATGGTTCCAGAAGTGTCTAACTCTGCAATAATGCCTTCAACACGTAGATCATCTCTTATGTGCTCGGATATCCTGATAAGGTCATCTTTATTAACCAAAGGGAATACATTCACTGTTACAGGGGCAATATCGGCTGGTAAGCGTAGAAGATTTCTATCATCATCCTGTTGGAAGCAGTGAAGCAGCACAGAATAAGTAATGCGGTCAATACCATAGGAAGGCTCAATTACATGGGGATATACCTTTTCACCCCTAACAGTTTCTTGGGAATATTCAAAGGATAACAAGTCAGGTGTTAACTGATAGTTTTCACCATCTATTTTCATGTTGTAAACATTTTCTGTGTCAAATGATTTTTTAATGGATTCAGGTTCTGTTTTTTTAAGAATATCTATGATTTTAGGTGCATTTCCCTTGAATAGGGGTCCGAATTTTTTCATATCTGGCTTCACAACCAGTTTTTTAATAGTTGTGGCTTGGTCATATTCCATAAAAACACGCAGATCTTCCTTACTATACTCACTGTGGGATTTGAGATCAAAATCTGCACGGTCTGCTATTCCAATTACTTCAATCCAGCCATATCGGTCTGTGTGAATCTCCACATCCCAGCAATCAATGGCATAATGTGCCATCTCTGTTTTAAGGTGTTGGCGGAACCTTATCACATCAAAGGGTATTCCTAATTCTTTTATGAATTTATTGGCTAGGCATAATTGGTAGGTCAAGATTTCACTGGAAACAATTCCTTTTCCAACCGCTTCCTGGGCTGTGACCTTGATTGGTTCACCATTTTTTTCCTGAATATCTGCAGGGTAAAGGGTTAGAACTTGACTTTCAATTTCCTTAAAACGGGGATGACTTTTGTCTTTAGGATCAACGAAGATCTCTGCTTCAGCTTGAGTGAATTCTCTAAGTCGAATAACGCCTTGGCGTGGTGAGATCTCATTTCTGTATGCTTTACCTAATTGCACAATACCAAAAGGGAGTTTCCCACGGTTAAATCTCAACAATCTTTTGAAGGTAATGAAGATGCCCTGAGCTGTTTCTGGCCTCATATAACCACTTTTTTTACCTTTAGCTCCTATTAAGGTCTGAAACATTAAGTTATAGCTCCATACATGTGTTAGATGTCCTTCACATCGGGGGCATCGGATTTGTTCTTTAGATAAAATTTCAGTCAGTTCCTGGTTTTCCAATCCTTCTACATCTTCTCCTGTAACATCTTTAATGACATGATCTGCGCGGAAAACTTCCAGACATTCTTTACATTCAGTCATGGGATCATTGAAGTGATCAACATGTCCGGAGGCTTTCAATGCCTCTTCAGGCATGATGGTGGGTGATTCGATTTCATAGTAACCTTCACCAACCAGGTAGTAATCACGCCATTTATTCATTATTTTATTTTTTAAAATAGCGCCTAATGGGCCGTAATCAAAGAATCCGGCCACTCCGGAGTAAATTTCAAATGATGACCATAAAAATCCTCTTTTCTTGGCAATATTCATTACATCCTCATTTCTCATTATAATCCTCTCAATTATCAAATATGATCATATTTTTAATTAAATCAAACTTATCCAAGTTTTATACTGAAATTTAAATCAATTTTGTCTGTTTCCTGTCTAGAATCTCGTAATCTTGTTTGATTTTGCTGGTCACTGGTTTATCCTGACCCATATATTTACTATCCCTTTCAGGGTGGCCATAAGGCCGTTGGGATGGGCTGGTCATGGTTTCAAAGACAATTTGGCACACCCTCTGGCCAGTGTAGAGTGCCACAGGCATTTTACCTATGTTGGAGATCTCCAGGGTGATCTTCCCCTCAAATCCAGGGTCAATGTATCCAGCAGTAACGTGCATGGTTATGCCCAAGCGCCCCATTGATGAACGCCCTTCAACTCTTGCAACTAGGTCGTCAGGGAGTTTTACAGCTTCATAAGTAGTGGCTAATGCAAATTCTCCAGGGTGTATAATGAATGGTTCGCCTTGTTCCAAGTGGAATGATTCCATATATGATTCCAAGTCTGATTTATCCAATGGGTCAATGCAAGGTTTTCGGATTATGCGAAAACCTTTAAATTCGCTCCCAATTCTAAGGTCAACTGATGATGGCTGGATCTGTCTTCCAGGGTCTTCTAATGGTTCAATAGAAATTTTTCCTTCGTCCAAATATTTTCTGATGTCCTGGTCACTTAAAATAGCCATTGTTTTCCCTCTTTTGTTTATTGTCAATTTCCTTTTTTGATATTTATTATATACATTTTCTTTAATGATTATTGAAAATTCAATTTTTACTAAATAAAATTTATCCGGTTAACAAATCTATATTTAGTTTATTCTATCTCTTATTCTGCGAAACATCCCTTTTAATGTATGTGCTTCTCTTCCGGATATGAAAGCCCGTCCAAGAATTCTTTTGAAGACAATCGAGGCATTCTTTTTTTTATGGGGAGGATAATCCAGCTTATCCAGCACCTCATCTGCATAATCAATTAATCCCTTTTTTTCTTCTAAGGATGCCTCATCTAAATTTTCTACAGGATACTTTTTTTGGGTTTTGAATAATTCGTAGAAAATAATTGCCGCTGCATGTGTTATGTTTAGTATGGGGTATGATTCATGGGTGGGAATCGAAACTACCAAATCACAAAGTTCTAACTCCTGGTTAGTAAGTCCATCTCCCTCTCTTCCAAAAATAAGGGCAATATCTCCCTGAATGTTTAGGGATTGTGCTAGGTTTTCGGGGGTGATTGATATTCGGGGAAGGTTGTAACTCCCCCCTGCAGTGCCAGTGGTTCCTACTACAAAATCAATACTTGCTTTTTTTAGAAATACCTTTAATGAATCGTGTTCTTGACGATTGTAGATGATTTCACGGGCATGCATGGATTGGTAGTAGGCTTCATGTTCAAGTTGACAGGGATTTATAAGAACTAGATTACTTAAACCAAAGTTTTTCATGGTCCTAGCAAGAAAACCTATATTACCAGGAGTTTTAGGTTCCACAAAAACCACATAAATCATATTATCCCTTTATGAAACTTGTTTGTTATTTAAAAATATTTAGAATTAAAAATTTTATTTTTTTTTTAGTAATAGGCCTTCTCCAAGAGGGTGAGTATGTTCATAACTTCTAGATGGAGACCTTCTGCTTCTAAACAAGCACGGATGTTGTTTTCACAGAAAGGACAGATGGTAATCACTGCATCCACTTCCAGTTTTTCTACCATTTTTGCTTTTTCACGGCCTAAAGCTTCAGCAATTTCTGGTTTACCACTTCTGACACCCCCACCAGCACCGCAGCATTGGTCAGGGATTTCCATTTCAACAAATTCAAGTCCTTTGATTTTTTCCAGAATTTTACGTGGTTCGTCACGAATTCCTTGACCCCTAATGAGATGACAGGGGTCATGGTAGGTTACTCTCATGGGAACTGGCTTCATATCATCAGTATTTAGTTTATCCTGCAAGTATTCACTGATATCCATAACATTCAAATTTACCCCATATTCGGGATAATCCTTTTTAAGGGTGGCACCACACCCTGCACAGACTGTGACAATGGTATCATAACCTTCCAATGCTTTAGCATTTTTTTCAGTTAGTTTTTTCACCACATCAGTCTGCCCAGTACGGATCATGGGAGAACCACAGCAAACTTGCCCTGCCGGCACTTCCACTTCCACTTGATGTTTATTTAAAACATTTAGAAGGGACATTCCTATTTCTGGCAGCCGATAATCAACTAAACATCCAGTGAAGAATGCTATTTTCTCTTTTTTGTCTTGGTCATCCTCATCTAATTTCCGGGCTTCCTGTTTTCGGATGGTTGTTTCCATGAAACCCGCCCTCATTGGGCCTTCTTTCATGGGTTCCACAGATCTGCCAGTTTTTTCGATAAGTTCCTTAACTGAGCTATGGGCTGGCAGAGGTCCGATACCTTCTTGGCATGCAATTTCCCTTAATTTTTCAATTGCTCCACCGAAAGTGTTAATTTCTTTGGGACATACTTCCACACATTTGGAGCAGGAGGTACAACAATAGAGTCCTTCTTTAAATCCTTCTTCGGCTCGATCAGAGCAATCTCGGGGGTCCATTGCAAATTTTGACAGATCACGCATGAAATATGGTCCGGCGAATTCATCATTTACCTTTAAAACTGGGCAAGCTGAAAGGCAAGAATAGCAGTCAATGCAACTCCTTAATTTTTTGGTATTTTCCAGTTCAACAGGGTTGATGATAGATGGGCATTCAGCAATTCCACATTCATCATTAAGAAAAAGCCCCATATCTTTGATTTTACCATCAATTTCGCTCCGATCTACAACTAAATCTTTAATAACTGGAAAATCTAGGGGTTCTATTTTATCCCCATCATTTATTTCTTTTTTACAAGCTAAAGCCATCTCTCCATTAACTTTCAGCGCGCATGATCCGCATTGGCCTGCCCGACAAGAACTGCGATAAGCTATCCCTGCCTGATGATGTTGATTTATATAGTTTAATGCATCTAAAACCTTCATTTTTTCTTTTTTATCCACACTATATGTTTCAAGGTGAGGGGCCTTGTCCTGTGGAGGTTGGTACCTTAAAACTTTTATATTTATCATTTCAATCTCCAAATAGTTCAAATCTTTAATTTTTTTTTATCTTTCATCAAATCAAAAATTATAACTAGTTTTACTCTATGAATCTCAATTTTATTTTCGGATTCTTTCTACTAGTAAAATAAGATATTAATATTATGTGTATAGGCTAACATCCTATAAAATATTATATTAAAAAACCAAATTTTAAATCTAAACTTCAATGTAATATCATTAACATTAATAATTTAAATCAAATTAATCCAAATCTTTAACTAGAAACCAGTAAATCGAGAGTTCATCTTCATATTTTTTATAATCTGGATATTCCTTAGACACTAAACTCCAGTACTGTTTATTATGTTTTCTTATTTTCAGATGGCAAACTTCATGGTGGATTACGTATTTGATTAAGTCTTTTGGGAGATATTTAAGGCGGGTGTTAATACTAATATTTCCCAGTGAACTGCAACTCCCCCAACGGGTTTTCATTTTTCGCAATGTGACTTTATTTACTTTTAAACCCATTTTATGAGATATTTTATCAACATATCCTTGAACAATTTCCTGGAATGAATCATTACTCAGACTATGATCCAGTTTCCTAGTTTCAGATTCAATTTTCAACTGATTTATCCGAGTAAATTTCTGATAAATCCATTTTTCATGTTTGTTAATTAAACTAGAATAATCTTCAACACCATGGGGCATAATTATGTTAAGCGTGCCGTTTTTAATTTCTAAACGAGCATACTTCACTTTTCGATGGAAAATATTATAATTGACTTCAATATCTTGGATTTTAATTTTCATCAGAGTTAATTATAATACAACCTTCAAATAACCTTTTATTTGATACATTTTCATCATACATCCAACCGACTGTTAGAGTGGGGAAAATAATGAAAGAAACTCCATTTGCAATAGTATTAATATCACTATTCGTATTCATGGGTGTATTATCTGGACTAGTTTTACTAGAACAAAATCAAACATCCATTACTGAAGGCACAAAACCAATTTTAAACCAATCTCAAAGCGATACTAATCATACTGGGAAGAATTTAACAATAAAAAATGGCACTGGTAATCAGACAAGATTGAACCAAACCAATCAAAACTTAACTGATAACTATACCAACAGAACCACAAACAATAATTTAACTGTTAAAACAATTTTTGGTCTTGAAACACCCATGCGTGACGGTGTGAAACTTGTTTCTGACATTTGGCTACCCCAAAAAAAAGGGAAGTATCCAGTAATAATCATCCGCACACCATATGGGAGGAGTGCAGCTAACATGAACTATACTGGTATGGGAGAGTATTTTGCTGGACAAGGATACGTGTTTATGGTACAAGATGTTCGTGGTAAAGGTGATTCACAGGGAAATTTCAACTTTCTATTCCAAGAAGGGCCAGATAGTTTTGATACTGTTGAATGGGCTGCAAAACAACCATGGTCTAATGGAAAGATAGGTATGATGGGTTCATCATATATGGGCACTGTCCAGTTACTGGCAGCCAGAGAAAAACCACCACACTTGATCTGCATAGCTCCCACTTCAGCTTATGGGAGGTATATGCAGGAAATACCCTCTATAGGGGGAATTTTCCACATGGGATGGGCCATTCCATGGACACTCCAAAATAACGGCCGAAACCCGGATTTAAACACTCAAAATATCAATTTAACTGCTGCATTTGATCATCGGCCACTTATCAGTGTTGACAAAGAAATGGGAATAGATTTGCCTTTTTACCGTCAATTCCTCAATCACCCTACCATGGATGAATATTGGAAGCAAATACAATTCACAGATAATGATTTTAACCAGATCAACATTCCCACCCTAACTACCAGTGGTTNGTTTGATTCAAACCAACCAGGGGCTTTGTTCTACTGGAATGGAAATAACAAGAATCCTTCCANGAGTCATGACCATCACCTAATTATAGGGCCCTGGACCAACAATGGAACCTCCCACCCTTCCTTACAACTTTCCCAAGTTGGTGACCTCCCAGTTCCAGGAGGTCAGGTAGATATTTATGGTTATCATCTGGCATTTTTCGATTTTTACCTAAAAAATTCAACTACCAATAAATCGAAAGTCCCTGCAGCGAATATCTATCTTACTGGTTTGAATCAATGGATAAACCTCACCAATTATCCACCCAAAGATCTTAATGTAACTCCCCTCTACCTTACGAGCAGTGGCCAGGCCAACACTCTTAATGGTAATGGAATATTAGAATGGGAATTTCCTCAAAACAATTCCAGTAACTTGAATGATTTAAATTCATCAGTTCTAGACAAATACACTTATGATCCAGCTAATCCAAGGCCAGTGTCAGTGGGTAGTTTTGCTGTTGATTGTGCTCAGACTGAAAACCGTTCAGACGTCCTAGTTTACACAACACCTCCTCTCGAAGAATCAGTAACGATTTTGGGGCCGGTAATTGCTGAAATATTTGCTTCTACTGATTCCAAAGATACAGATTTCATTATCAGAGTTTTAGATGTATATCCAGATGGTACTTCTATTAATTTAGGTCCTGAAGAATGTGGTGGCGCAATAAGGGCTAGGTTCAGGCAAGGATTTGACAAAGAAGTTCTACTTGAACCTGGAAAAATTGAAAAATACCGCATCGAGCTATTTGACATGGGCCATGTTTTCCTACCTGGACACAGAATCCGATTGGAAATTTATTCCAGTGCCTATCCCCTGTTACATCCCAACCCCAACACTGGCAATCCCATTGCCACTGATACCAAACAAAAAAAGGCACATCAAACAATCTATCATGACAAAAAACATCCATCTGCAGTTTATTTGCCAGTTATATCCAAAAATAGCTCAACATATAATCAAATATTTGTTTAAACCAGGAAATAATGACAAACATGATTCAGGAACAGATCAATTCAGGGTTACATACGAAATCTAATAAAGGCTAAACCTAAAATAATAGCGTAGATATAAATTATTGTTCTGTTGATATTGTTTATGAGTAATCAATAAGTGCTTGTTGTTGATAACAGTCTTTTGAAAAAAGTTAAAATAAACCTCCCAAAATCTTGATTACCATAAAATTTTTTTAGCAGTTGTTCTACTTGTATTAGGAAGATAAATATGAATATCAAAGAAATCTTAACTGGACAAGAACATGATAAATTGTTCTTACTAGGTAATGAGGCCGCAGTCCGCGGAGCTCTGGAATCAGGAGTATCAGTAGCAACTACCTATCCTGGAACACCCTCATCAGAGATAGGTAATGTTTTATCAGTGCTTGCTAAGGATGCCGGGATATATTTTGAATTTTCGATTAATGAAAAGGTAGCTCTTGAAGTTGCTGCTGCAGCTTCAGCTTCAGGACTCAGATCATTCACTTTCATGAAACATGTAGGTGTTAATGTGGCTTCAGATTCCCTTATGAGTGTTGCCTACACCAGTGTTCAGGGAGGGATGGTTATTCTCACTGCAGANGACCCTTCTATGTTTTCTTCTCAGAATGAACAGGATAATCGTCATTACGCAAGATTGGCAAACATTCCNCTCCTGGAAGCTTCAAATCCCCAAGAAGTGAAGGATCTAATGAAATATGCCTACGAGTTATCAGAAGAATTCAAATTACCTGTAATTCTGCGTACAACTACGCGAGTTTCTCATATGAGGGGGGTGGTTGAACTTGGTCGGCTGATGAGTGCAAAGAGCAAAGGCCATTTTGAAAAGGATCCCAACCGTTTTGTCCCGGTCCCAGCCACAGCTAGGATAATGCACAAGAATCTTATTAAAAAAATGGACAAAATAGGGGTACTTTCCAATAATTCTTCATTGAATCCAATCCACACTAAAGGAGGTAATATTGGGATTGTCACCAGTGGCAGTGCCTATAATTATGTTATGGATGTGGTGGAGGAAAACGATCTACCAGTTAATGTGCTTAAAATAACATTTTCTTATCCCTTCCCTGAAAAAAGAGTTTATGAATTTTTGGAAGATGTGGAAAGGGTTTTGGTTGTAGAAGAAGTTGACCCAATTATGGAAAAAGAGATAATGGCAGTGGTTGGCAAACATCAGCTTAACAAAATAGTTCATGGGAAATTAGACGGTACTCTGCCAATGATTTACGAGTACAATCCAGATATTATTTTACAGGGATTGGGAAAGATGATGGGGGTGGAAAATACATCTAAAAAAACAGTTAAATCTTCATTAGAACTTCCAAAAAGACCTCCAACTCTATGTCCGGGATGTCCTCANAGAGCAGCGTATTTTGAGGTTAAAAAAGCCGCAGAAAACCTAAATATTAATGATCTAATATTTCCCACNGACATNGGNTGTTANACATTAGGCATTGAATCACCCTACCAAGTAGCAGATTACCTCCTGTCAATGGGCTCATCAATTGGAACCAGTTGTGGGTTTTCCAAGGCCACTCTTCAAACAGTAGTAAGTTTTATCGGTGATTCCACCTTTTTCCATGCTGGGATACCTCCACTTATCAATGCTGTTCACAACAAGAACAAATTCGTCCTAGTTATCTTGGACAACCGAACCACAGCAATGACTGGTGGTCAACCACACCCAGGACTACCAGTGGATGGTATGGGATTAGAAGCACCAGAACTATCCATACCAGACATTGTAAGGGCTTGTGGAGTAGAATTTGTGGAAGTAATAAATCCACTAAACGTGGCTAAATCCAGGGAAATCTTTGAAAAAGCGCTCCAGTTTGATAAATTGGCAGTGGTCATATCTAAATACCCCTGCATGTTAATTAAAACTCGTGAAAAGAAAGGAAAAAATATTATTTTCCAAGTTCAGGATGATAAATGTACCAATTGCAATACTTGCATAACAGAACTTACCTGCCCAGCCATCTACACCATGGATAATGATAAAATCAGAATTGATCCATTAATGTGCAGAAAATGTAGTGTGTGTGTTCAGATATGTCCAGAAAAGGCCATCAGGGCTGAAAAAATAGATAAATCAGGAGAGGAGGGATAATCATGCATCCTTACCATATTTACATTTCAGGAGTGGGTGGCCAGGGAATTATCAAAACATCAGTTATTATGGGTGAAGCCGCCATGAAAAGAGGCTTACCAGTGGTTGTTGGTGAAATCCATGGCATGTCCCAGAGGGGAGGTGAGGTATCCACACAGATGAAAATTGGAGTATCCCACAGCCCACTTATCGAAGAAGGCAATGCAGATCTTATCCTAGCATTTGAACCATTAGAAGCTGTAAGAAGTGTTAACATGATAAATAAGGATAGTTACGTGGTTATGAATACTGCTCCTATTTATCCTTTTAACCTCAGCCAAAGTGAAAATTCATATCCTGATTTATCCACAATCCTGAGTGAACTGCGTTCTCATACCAAAAAAGTTATAGCCATGGATGCAGATGAGATAGCCAAGAAATCAGGCCACATACTATCAATGAACATGGTCATGTTAGGCGGTGCAACTGCAGTACCTGGATTCCCTCTGGATAAAAAGACCATAATCAAATCCATGCAAGATAATCTTCCTGAAAGAAGCATTCCTATAAATCTAAAAGCATTCGAGGAAGGGTTCAAGTTCTGTATGTCAAAACTCTAATTTCTTTTATTGTAAATATTAAAAAAGTGTAAAAAAGAAAAAAATTAATTACCAGTTGTAGACCTCTTCAGAAGGTATTATAGTAGCCTCTCTTTTTCTAAGGGCTTCAATTCCTGCATCAATGTCTTCTGGACGCAGCAATACAATGGCTCTTTCTTCCTTTTCATCCACAAAGGCGTAAAGATAGTCTAAGTTAATATCAGAATCATCAAGCATCCCCAAGATGGTGCTTAATCCTCCTGGTTGGTCAGACATCTCCACAGCAATTACATAACCAGTTTTCACCACAAAATTATTTTTCTCGAGGATCTTTTTTGCTTCATCTGGTTTAGGCACAATTAAGCGTAATATGCCGAAGTCAGAGGTATCTGCAATGGAAAGAGCCCTAATGTTAAATCCAGCATCAGCCAGAACATCCAAAGCGTTTCTCATTCTTCCTTTCTTATTTTCCAAGAAAATAGATAACTGTTTTATTTTCATAATTGTTCCCCTTCATAATTCTCGTTTATCAATAACTCTAACTGCTTTACCTTCACTACGTGGCAGTGTTTTTGGTTCCACCAAGGTAACATTCACTCTTAAGCCAATTTCATCATGAATAAAGTGTTCTATTTTATTTTTAATACCAACTAACTCTTTAACTTCGTCAGAGAAGAGTTTTGGTGATGTTTCCACTTGAACTTCTAATTCATCCAAGTGTTGGGGTCTGGTGGCAATGATCTGGTAATGAGGTTCAATACCATCCATCTTAAGAAGTGCTTTTTCTATTTGGGAGGGGAAAACCGCAACTCCACGAATCTTAAGCATGTCATCGGTCCTTCCAGTTATGCGTTCCATTTTAATAAGAGTCCTGCCACAGGGACACGTTCCCCTTCTTAAGTTAGTTATGTCCTTGGTTCTAAAACGAATAATTGGCATACCATGACGGGTTAAAGTGGTCAAAACAAGCTCACCTTTTTCTCCGTCTTTGAGAACTTCCATAGTTTCAGAATCAATAATCTCAGGATAAAAATGATCCTCCATAACATGCAAACCATCCTGTTCAGGACATTCTAAAGCAATCCCGGGGCCCATTATTTCAGTTAGACCGTAAATATTATATGCTGGGGAATCAAACCGCTTTTGGAGTTTTTGTCGCATTTCTTCAGTCCACATTTCAGCTCCAAAACCAATGGAGTTAAGATTTAGATCACTACTTTCTACACCTTCTTCTTCAGCTACTTCAGCTAAGTAAAGTCCGTAGGAGGGTGTGACTATTAAAATAGTTGTTCCAAAATCTTTCATTATTTCGATTTGCCTACGAGTCTGTCCAGTTGAAATAGGGATCACTGTAGCGCCTATATGTTGAGCACCATAATGTACACCGAAACCTCCAGTGAAAAGACCGTAACCATGAGTGTTCTGGATGATATCATCTTCTGTAACTCCAAACATGGTCAAACCCCGGGCCATGACTTCACTCCAGATTTTGATATCTTCTTTTGTATATCCTGATACCGTAGGTTTGCCAGTGGTTCCAGAAGAGGTGTGAACTTCCACTATCTCCCTACGGGGAACTGCAAACATTCCAAAGGGATAGGCAGCACGAAGGTCATCTTTAGTGGTTAAAGGTAGTTTTTGAATATCATCCAAGGTTTTAATATCTTCTGGTCTGATACCAGCTTCATTAAAACGTTTTTTGTAATAGGGCACAGTTTCATAGGCCCTTTTAACTACGTCTTGTAATCGTTTCAGTTGTAGTTTTTTTAATTCATCATGGGCCATGCATTCAATCTCTTCATTCCAGATCATATTGAATCTCCTTGCAATCAATTTGCCTCATACCAAATAAGGATTCTCAGTCACTTTAAAACTTTTAATAACTTTATCCATCTCAGCGCTATACTCCACGAGAGGGTCGTCAAAGATGAAAATTATGAAATAAAGTATATTATTTTTTTGTAAAGCAATTCCCCTGGTGGCATAGACTTTATCACTTGGTTTGTAATTGGCCATAAACTCATAAGCAGTTTGATTGTCCACAGTGATACTACCTTCATAGTAGATCATACCGTTTTTCAAAATATTTGATCTCCAAGCAGCAACTCGATGTGTGAAATTATGAGTTCCCAATTCTTCCCTAAAGATAGACACGCTGTTATTTTCATCTTTTGAAACAGTAACTAAAAGACGGGATCTACTTTTAGTGTCATCACCTTTGCCAGTAATATTCCAACCTTCAGGATAATCTAATGATATCATTCCATCAGAAAAATGATTTTTCTGTAATTTTACTGGGCTATTTGTGTTGTGTGTTTGGTTTTGACTAGTTAAATCATCAACAGGCCACATTAGAACAGTAACAACCACAATAATTAGAACAATAAGGCTAATAATCATTATTATTGGGGTTTCTCTGAAAATTTGGCTAGGATTTGTTTTTAGGATTTCAGATCTCGACTTTTTAGTTTCCTTTTTTGCTTTTTGAAGTTTTGCAGGTCCATCCTTTTTCTCTTTGCTTGTTGATTTAAGGGAAGCAAATTTGCTGGTAATGTCAGCTCCTTTCTTTTTCAGATCAAGAGAGTCTAACTTTTTCCGAATATTGTTTTTCGGTTTTGAAAATTTCCGGCTAATTTTTCTTTTCTGGTCACCGGTTACGGGTTTTCCGAGTTTAGGTGGACGATCTTCACTCAAAATTTCACTACCAATTTGAAGTATTTCATTTACTCATTTATTCTAAAGGTAATTTAACCCTATCTAAAACTCTCACAGACTAAAGGATATGAAGAGGTTTGATCCCATACATTATTTAAATCTGATAGGCAAGCAATACTGGATCAAGCAATTGGGTGATACTTCTTTTAAGTCGAATAATAACAGAATNTAAATAGATATATATACTCTTCTTACATTCATTAATCATTGGATGTCATGATAAAATTTATTGGAACTGAATTGGTTGTGATTATGTGGATTTAGTTATACTGAGTGTTGTTGTTTTGGTATTTCTCTTGATAAATGGTTTTGTGGGTTATGTGGCATGGCGAAGAACACAGAGTGCTGATGATTATATGGTGGCAGGGAGACAAACACACCCTTTTATCATGGCCTTAAGTTATGGGGCTACTTTTATTAGCACTGCAGCCATTGTTGGTTTTGGAGGGGTGGCTGCAAATTATGGAATGGGAATCTTGTGGCTGGTCTTTTTAAACATTCTTATAGGAATCTTCATAGCTTTTGTGTTTTTTGGAAAACGTACTCGTAAAATGGGCCATAACATGGGGGCCCTTACCTTTCCCGAATTTTTATCCAAACGCTTTGATAGTAAATTCATCCAATATTTCTCAGGTGCCGTTATTTTTATTGGAATGCCACTTTACGCTTCGGTTGTGTTGGTAGGAATGGCACGGTTTGTGGAAACTACTCTTCATATTCATTATTATGTTGCTTTGATTGTAATGGCGATTTTTGTAGCTGCTTATGTAATATTTGGTGGTATCCGGGGAGTAATGTATACTGATGCCTTGCAAGGTAGTATAATGTTTTTTGGAATGATAATCCTTCTGGCAACAAGTTATTGGATGCTGGGCGGTGTGGTTGATGCTAACCAAGCTCTCACCAACTTGGTGAATGTTGTACCTGCCAGCGCCACTGCAGAGGCTACAGCTACTGGATTCACAGGATGGACGTCGATGCCTTCATTGGGAAGTCCTTTTTGGTGGACACTGGTCTCTAGTCTAATTTTGGGAGTTGGTATTGGGGTAATATCCCAACCCCAACTGGTGGTGCGATTCATGACTGTCAAATCAAATCGGGAATTGAACCGAGCAGTTTTGATTGGTGGATTATTCATTTTTGTAATCACTTTCGGAGCTTACGTGGTTGGTGCGCTTTCCAATGTATACTTTATTCAAACCACCGGTCAGACTGCAGTTCAAGCTGCAGGAGGTAACTTGGACAAGGTCATTCCATTATTTATCACTGCAGCAATGCCTTTATGGTTTACATATCTTTTCATGGTTGCTCTTTTATCTGCTGCAATGTCCACTCTGTCAGCACAGTTCCATGTGCAGGGCACTGCCTTTGGACGGGATATATACGAAACTTTAGTTCAAAAAACTGGAGGATCCTCAGTGATGGTGGCCAGGATAGGGATCCTGATTGCTGTATTGATTGCAGTGTTTTTAGGATTTGTGTTGCCTTCCAGCATTGTTGCCTTGGGAACTTCTCTCTGGTTTGGTATAACTGCTGCAGCCTTCCTGGGAATATATGTAGCTGCAATTTACTGGAAACGGGCCACAAAGGAGGGAGCAATCGCAGGCTTAGTATCTGGGGCTATGGTTAGTTTATTATGGTTATTGTTCGGATTTAAAAAAACAGCCGGACCATTAGGCATTTCTCAAGCTTTAACCGGACAATCAACAATTATCACATCAGCGCCATGGCCCACAGTTGATCCCATGGTCATAGCACTACCAATAGCAATCATTGCCACAATCTTGGTCAGTTTTCTAACCAAACCTCCTGAAAAAGAGTTTTTGTCTAAGTGTTTTCAGGGAATAGACTCCTCTAAAGGTAAATAATCAAAAAACATAATTAGTATTGGTTTTTGATGAAACTCCGAGATTTTCATTTTCAAAAGAACATGGCACATAATTGGATGGAGGTTTTCCAGAATCCACATCCGGTCCAAATTCAAAGTTTCAAGACTGGAACTGTTGTCATTAACAGCCGGGGCACTCTAAATCCAGAACATCCCCAAGCAAAAAATGTCCTGGATGAGGAATTGGAAGTTCCCATTCTAGCCCATTGGGTGCATCATGAAGATAAGGGTGATTTTCTCATAGACACAGGACTCGATGCTTCTTACACCCAAGATCCCAGAGGCCGAATGGAAGGGACAGCTGTGGATGAATTCCGACAGAATAAAGGCGAAAATATATCTAATTTCCTTCAAAAAAATCATATAAATCTGAAAATGGTGTTTTTGAGCCATTTACACGCTGATCACGCTGCTGGTGTGAGGGAACTTCCCAAACACATACCTTACGTAATTCCAAAAGGTGAATATTCTGAATATCATCCAGAGATTCATGGCAATTTTCTGGAGGGTCTGGAAGAACTATATGAGATTGACTTTCTTAAAGCAAATCGAATGCCTCCATTGGGTCTCAGCGCAGATCTGTTGGGGGATGGATCATTATGGGCCATCCACACGCCAGGACACACCCCATGGCATGTTTCTTTTATTGTAAATTGTTTGGAAGGCCCTATTTTACTAACTATTGACGCAGTCTTTGTCAATGAAAACCTGAAACTTGGTGTTGCACCCAGTGATTACACATGGGATGTGATAAAGGCCCAGGAAACATTGGATAAAATAATTGAATTTTTGAGGATGCACAAGCAAGTTAGGGTGGGCGCGGGTCATGAAGCTTTATAATAATGTGAAAGCTATTTTCGTGGATAATTTTGATTTTTAATAAGTATTTATTATTTTGGGATGTTAAGAAAGATTTGAAAGGTATCATTGAATTTTCAGTAATAGATTGAATATTTTCCAATAATACATTGTTTTTGTTTTTTTGGCATAGCAGATATTAGTTTGGGGATGGGATTATTTCTAAGTTAATTGTTTCTATTGAGCTTCGCGAATCATTCTCAAGTTTACTGTAAAAGGATAAAATCGATAAAAAAATATAAAAAGTAGTTTTTCATTAATAATAATGATAAATAATATTTGGTGAAAATAGGGGCAAAAGGAGGTGAGAAATTGGTTCTAGGAATTGATGATCCCTGGATATGGGGTGCGTATGTTGGTTGTATTCTGGTAACTCTTTTGTGTGTTGTTTATGGTATCCTCAACTGGAATAAAGGCGGCGAAGATGAGGAAGAACAAGTAAAAGAAGAATTGGAATGGCATAAAAAAGAAAAAGATATGGAAGAAAAAGAATTAGGTCTTTGGGATGAACACGATGCATAAGAATCTTGTTTAAATCCCTCAAAAAATTGTTTAGGTTGTGGATTTTATGAATGATTTATTTATACTCAGTATTGTAGTTGTTATTTATTTAGCATTAACAGGCTACGTAGGTTATGTAGCTTGGAGGCGAACTAAAACTGCCGATGATTATATGGTGGCAGGAAGGGAAACCCACCCATTTATTATGGCTTTAAGTTATGGTGCAACTTTCATCAGCACTGCAGCAATTGTAGGTTTTGGTGGTACTGCAGGAATATATGGGATGGGCCTTTTATGGTTAACATTTTTGAACATATTGGTGGGTATTTTTATAGCATTTGTATTTTTTGGAAAACGTACCCGGAAAATGGGACACAACTTAGGAGCTCTAACATTTCCTGAGTTTCTATCCAAACGTTTTGATAGTAGGTTCATACAGTATTTCAGTGGAATAGTCATTTTTTTAGGAATGACATTATATGCATCAGTGGTTCTAATTGGTATGGCACGATTTGCCGAAACAACCCTTAGTATTAATTATAATATTGCATTAATAGCATTGGCAGTCATTGTTGCATTGTACGTTATCTTCGGTGGAATAAGAGGGGTGATGTACACTGATGCCTTGCAAGGTAGCATAATGTTTGTGGGAATGTTTATCCTTTTGCTTGCCACTTACTGGATACTAGGAGGTGTAGGTGAAGCTAACCAGGCCCTTACCAATCTAGTAAATTCAGTTCCAGCCGAAGCAACCGCAAAAGCTGCTGCCACTGGATTCACCGGATGGACATCCATGCCTTCACTAGGAAGCCCATTTTGGTGGACGTTGGTCAGTACACTGGTCTTAGGGGTGGGAATAGGAGTTTTATCCCAACCACAACTAGCAGTTCGATTTATGACTGTAAAGTCAAACAGGGAACTGAACCGCGCGGTATTGGTGGGTGGAGTATTCATTCTTCTCATGACTGGAACTGCGTTCATAGTAGGGGCTTTATCCAATGTATACTTCTTTGACACAATTGGAAAACTTTCCATGCAAGTTGTAGGAGGTAATGCTGATAAAATAATCCCTGCCTTTATCACCGCGGCAATGCCTCTGTGGTTTGCCTATCTGTTCATGATAACCTTGCTATCAGCGGCAATGTCAACTCTTAGTGCCCAGATACATACCCAGGGCACTGCCCTTGGAAGGGATATATACGAAACATTAACTAAAAAAACTGGTGGAGCATCAGTATATATTGCTAGACTCGGGATTGCCATCGCCATGATCACCGCAGTTATTATGGGTTTCATTCTACCACCAAACATCATAGCTGTGGGCACATCAATGTGGTTCTCCATAACTGCAGCAGCCTTCCTTTCCATGTATGCATTTGCCCTTTTCTGGAAAGGTTGTACCAAAGCTGGTGCTATATCTGGACTGGTGATTGGAACTCTGATGAGCCTTTTCTGGCTGGTATTCGAATATGCAAAGTCAGCAGAAGCTTTAGGTATTGTTAAAGCACTTACTGGAAATGCAATGTTAATCTCTTCTGCACCATGGCCAACTGTTGACCCTATTGTCATTTCACTACCTGTTGCTTTTGTAGTAACAGTTGTAGTGAGTTTGTTGACAAAAAAACCCAGCAAAGAACATTTAGAAACATGTTTCCAGGGAGTAGGCTAACAAGATCCTTTTTTAATCCCCTTATTTTTTTTTATTGCCCTAGTTTTTCTTGAAAAATGACTATCTATTACATCTTTTTTGGACACAGAATCTGTTTATAGGCTAGAATATCTCATTTTCTTAAAACTATAAGTACAACTTGAAACTTAAATTAAGTATGTTAAAACTTTATCTGTTGTTTAAATTTGTGATTTAACTGGTAGTAAATGGTAAATGAGGTGATATTGTGAGGATAGTGGAACAAATAGTAGGTAAAGAGGTTTTAGATAGTTCGGCTGTGATTATTGGAAAAGTTAAAGATGTAGAAATAAACATGGATACCAACGATATTCAAGCATTTGTAGTGGGCAAAGGTGGCATATCAGAGGGATTAGGTTTGTCTAAAGGCGAAACTATCGTTCCTTATGATATGGTGAGTAAAATAGGCGATAAAATACTTCTGAAAAGTCGGGATGAGAATGTTAGCTATGATTTTTAAATAATTCCACTTTTTTTTTATAGATGATTTAAAAATTTTATTAGCCTATTAGGTGCTTGGATTGTTTAATCAAGTAATGGTGTAATGATGGAAGTACGAGGCTTGTGCAGCATCTGTGGCAGCATAGCTAAGATGTATACTTGTTCTTTATGTGGAAGTCTGGTTTGCAGTCGATGTTTCCAACCAAAACATGGAATTTGTAAAAGATGCCAAAAAGGCCTGAAAGCACCTTAAATCAAGTAAGGCGAATTTTTTTTAGTAAAGTAAATAATTCTGTTTGAGAGAGTGAACTAATGAGGATCCAAAAAGAAAAAGAACTTCTTATTAATCTTTTAAAGACCAATCAAGTAATAAAATTTGGTAAATTCACCCTTTCCTCTGGTAGGGAGAGTGATTACTATGTTGACATGAAAAAAGCCATTACAGATCCTCAAATTCTTTCTCTGGTGGCTAAAATCATCACCCACATGATCCAGGATCATCAAATTGATAAAATCGCCGGACCCGCTCTGGGCGCGGTTCCCATTGCCACTGCGGTGGCTTTACACTCAGATATACCCATGCTGATGATTCGCAAGGCTCAAAAAGATTATGGTACGTCCAAACTTATTGAAGGAGATCTAAAAGTAGGAGATAAGGTTATTGTTGTTGAAGATGTCACCACCACTGGAAAATCACTTTTAAAAGCCGTAAAAGCAGTTACAGATAATGGAGGGCAAATTGAAAGGGCTTTTGTTGTGGTTGACCGGGAGGAAGGTGCAGTTGAGGAGTTAAGAAAGGAAGGTTTGCAACTGGAACCTCTTGTATCAATCACTGATTTTAAATAGCATTCTAATTGAAAAATAGCCTTTTTTTACAGTTTTTCCATACTCCCTTTTAAGGCGAATATAATAGGGACAACTATGATTTAGTGATGATTTTCCATCAACTTTGCAAGTGTTTTACTAAGTGTCCTAGTTCTGGTTTTATTATTCTCATACCCAGTTCTACTGCATTGGGAGAACCAGGTAATGCCACCAGTAGAGTTTCTTTCCAGACTCCTGCAGTTGCCCTTGATAATATTGCACCAGTTCCCAGTTCTTTATATGATTCGTAACGGAATATCTCTCCAAAACCTTTCAATTCTTTGGTGAAAAGGGGAGTTATGGTTTCGATAGTGATGTCACGTTTTCCAATCCCTGTGCCTCCAGTGCTAATAATGATTTGGGCTCCTTTATCATTCATTTTTTCCAAATTTATTAAAAGAAGTTCTGCATCGTCAGGTATAACTTTGTAAGACACTATTTCATGTTCTCTTTTTAATGATTCCAAAATTATTTTACCGGACAGGTCCTCATTAGGGGGAATATCCTTGTTTATTGAATAATTTTGATTGGATATTGAGTCACTTAGAGTTATTATTCCCACTTTAACTTTCATTGGGCTGTGTTTTTTGTGTTCTTTCATACTTTTACTTTCCATTTTTTCCCCTCAATTAGTAGACCGCAGGTGTTGATAATACAGATATTAAATACATATTATTTTCAGATCAAAAAATTATAGCAGTTCTCATTTTTAAGTTATTTTCACAAATAATATATACTATCTAATTTCCATATGTAAAAACTTCTATAAAGAATAAAAAGGAAAATATCTTATGTTATTTTATTTTAGAGTGAAGGAAGGGCATTAGGTCCAAATCGGAGGCGGTTTTTCGTAGGCGAAAAATTGTGAAAGGAGTCTAATGTCACCCTCCCTCAACAAATAATTTATAGTTTTTTTAACATAAAAACATTTCCCCCTACCACCAGATGCACATCAAAAACTTAAATGATTAGTCAAATATTATAAATAAGTTTCTATAATTGACATAATATCCTCAAATGAGATAATTAAATAAATTATATCTAAATAAGCCCTTAAAGATAGTTTAATAGATTATAATATATTTGGGTGGGGTTATGAAGGAAAAAATTTATGTTCTGGATGCTTCAGGAATAATTGGCGGATTTATATCTAAAAATAACCTTAATATAACTACAAGTGCAGTTATTTCTGAAATAAAAGATATAAAGTCAAAAATTGCCGTTGAATCTGCTTTAATGGAAGGAACCATTATCTTAGAAGAACCAGATTTTGATTCAATAAAGCAAGTCCAAATGGCAATTGAAAATTCTGGTGATATTTTACGATTATCTGAAGTTGATAAACAGTTGGTAGCCTTAGCAGTAACTCTTCGGAAAAAATTCTATCCAGTGGTGGTAACTGATGATTATTCTATCCAAAACATCTTAAAAGTTCTAAACATAGCCTTTAAAAGTGTTTTAACCCCCGGCATAACTGAAGTCTATGGATGGGTCAAGATCTGTCGTGGTTGCAGAAAAAAATATCCACCAGATTATGATTATGAAGAATGTGAAATCTGCGGATCCGCAGTTTATATGAAACCCATAAAAAAATAACTTTTTTTCATCCAAAACCACTATTTATTCTAGTTTTATAGGATTAAAAAGTATTCCATATTTATTTTTAAAAAAATATGGTTGTAAAAATTATTCCGATTCAGATATTATCTAACTGTTCGGAGGTAATTATAAAAACTTGTTGGGGCTAAGGTGAATTATGGATAGTTTGAAGATTGGAGTAGTAGTACACGGACCAGAAATAGTTGATTCTGGTTACGCCCAGAAATTTATAGAATTTTTAGAAGAGTATGGGGATGTTAAAGCTAGATTGGGCGGTACTATGGGTAGAACTGCTGTTATTGATGCTCACTTGGAAGATAGGATTGATATCAGTAAAAAACTTTTCCCCAGCCAGTCTGTTGACATCTTTAATCAGGAAAAATATGATGTCATCTTTCTCATTAACTATGGTAAATCCAGTGTAACTGGTCATGCCTTCGGATACAAAGTTTACAATAACTGCCAAGACCAACCTCCGCTCATTCAAATGGAAAGGCCTGGAGAAGCAGATGGAAGTGTTGTGGCTTGGAGGAATGACCTTGAAGAACTAGCCAAAGATATTTCAATTAAGATGGGCTTGGTGATGGTGTCTCCCGACGAGATCAAGGAAGCTCTATTTCACGAAGAACCCTGCCAAGATGTTTCAGGCACTGTATGCAGGAAAATTGCGGGAGTATCTCCTGATGAAAACATNTTTGTAAATGGCATAGTAATTGGAAAATCGAATTCTTCAAAAGTTTCAATTATAGCTAAAAACGGCATAATCACTGAATTAGTTGGTGGTAACCTCAAACAACACGGTGTTGAGAAACTGGGAGTAATTAATCTGGAAAAAGCAATTATTAAAACAGGATTGTTGCGTAAATCACAAGTAAAACCTAGAATAATACGATCAAACAAATCTAAACATAAATTTACAGTAGCATTCGTTAACCATGCCGCCGAAGATATTTACAAGTTTAAAAATGTTGACTTGGTAGTTACTGTGGGTGATGATACTACCTTGGTGGCTGCTGATATTCTTTATAGGTTCAATATTCCAGTAATTGGCATTACTGATGGAGATATTGACAAAGTTGTTGAAGAAGGGTTTAAAACTAAAGGCTCATTAATAATTGAAGTTAACGCTGGACGTGATGATATAGTGGGTCGTGAAGTCTTTTTAAAACTTTTTAACAATCAAGAGACCATAGAAATAGAAAATTTAGAAAATTTTAAAAGCAAATTGTTACAGATAATTAACGAGGTAAACCGCAACTACAAGCTAAAGTGAAAATTCAGTATAGGTTTGCCAATGACACTATTAAGCTTTCAATCATAAATTTTTACTTGCAATACCTTTGGCAGAAAAAAATCAGATAGAGGTGCGCACTTGGATTTAAAATCATTAATTGATTCAGTCAGGAATTTTGAAGGAATAACCCGAAAAAATTTGATTAAAGATATAACTATTCGGCTAGAAGAGACTTATAATATATCTGGAAAGACTCTTTTAGGGTTTGGAGATGATGCATCTGCCTTAGAGATTGGTAACAGCCAGGTGATACTCATGGCTACCGATGGAATGTGGGGAAAATTAATGGATGCTGACCCCTGGTGGGCTGGATACTGCTCAGTTCTGGTTAATGTAAACGATATTGCCGCTATGGGTGGAATACCACTGGGAATGACTAATGTTTTATCAGTGAAAGATAAAGATATCTGCAGTAAGATTATGGATGGTATTAATGAAGGTGTCAAAAAATTCGGCGTGCCAATGGTAGGAGGGCATGTTCATCCTGATGCACCTTACAACTCCCTTGATGTCTCAATAACCGGCATTATGAATCGCGAAGACATTATTACCAGTTGCAAAGCAAAACCTGGCCATAAAGTGCTGGTGGCTATTGACTTGGATGGAAGGATCCATCCCCAGTTCCACTTGAATTGGGATACCACCACCATGAAAAGTCCAGAACTGGTTCAAGCACAGATTAAAGCCATGAATGAACTGGCAAGTAAACACTTGGTAAGTGCAGGCAAGGATATTAGTAACCCTGGCACACTTGGAACTTTAGGAATGTTATTGGAAGCATCCAATGTGGGAGCTACAATCCAATTGGAGTTGATCCCAAGAAAATATGATATTAGTTGGGAAGATTGGCTTTTACTATACCCTGGTGCTGGTTTCATACTTACAGCAGAGGAAACTAAAGTTGAGGAAATAACCGAAATACTGGAAAAAGTTAACATAACCACCAATGTGGTCGGTGAAATCACATCTGATAAAAAACTTTATTTAAGTTCTGAAAATGACAAACAACTTGTTTTTGATTTTAATTCTGATAAAATCATGGGAATACAGGAGGAAAAACCCTAGGAGGGTATTGGATGCGGGTAAAGGTCAATGGAGAAGAAATAGATCTTGCTGAAGGTTCAACTATACAAGACGCAATAGACGCTGTGGAAGCACCCTACATACCAGGATGTGTGCTGGGTTTGGTTAAGGGTACTAAAGAAGTTGAACGTCATGTGAACAAATTTAAACTTAAAACTACTCAAGGAAGCATCATCATTGAAATATTAAGTGATGCCCCAGAAGTTTTGGTTGAAACATGGAAAGACCAATATAAACAGTTTTCTAAAATGGGTGTCAGATGGACCACATCCCAGGAAGTGGCTATTGGTCCTTTAAAAACAGAACTGATTCCTAGCATGGAAAAATTTCATTATAATCGTTGGGATGTTCTTTTCAGCCTTTCAGGATTCACTGCTGATGCCACTCACTTGGTGTTTTCCAAAGGAGACCATGAAGCCACATATGGAGCTCCTAGTGACAACCGGGGAGTTTTTGCTAGAGTAATTGGTGGTAAAAGAACTATAATGAAACTTACAGATGATGATGAAGTTTTAAAGGTAAAACCAGTCATGGAACGGGAAAGCATTATAAAAAGTGCTGCTATCACTAATTTGGAAACACTCTTAGAGGAAGGAAACCAAGTTTTTACTTATGTACTAGTTAAACCAAATTCCAAGTCCCCTCAATCTGTGGAACATTTCTATGCTTTACAAGAATCTGGAAAAATCCGTGTTGATTACGATTCAAACACATTTGTAGGTTTTTATGCATTACAAGGCTTGGAAAAAGGATCTGAACATATAGATCAGCGTAAAAGAGGAGCTATTACTCTTAGAAATAGGGGGAAAGGGGTTGGGCGTGTTTATATTTATCGTGAGGATCGTGTTTCAACACCGTCCCATAGTGTACTGGGGAAAGTAGAAAAAGGAATGCAATTATTGGATATGGTTAGTTACAGCGATGAAATAACCGTCCAAACATTTCCTGAGAGAATAATGACCTTATCCATGACTCAAAAAGATGCAGAAGAATTTTTAACTGAAAAAGGAGTCAAACAAATCCGTGAAGGGCTTCAAGATGATCAGGCAGTGGTGGTCCGGCAGGAACCTCACTACACCATGGATATTATTGCCCAAGGCCAAGTGAAAACCTATGGCATCCCAGAGGAAGACATTGTCCATGTAAAGTTAGACCAGAATGCACCTCGTTCAACATGGTACTTCCAGAAGATCACTGGACTTCTGGATTCACCAGTAGGGTCCCTGAATGTCCATTTCGCATTCCCTGGAATGAAATTACTAATGTTTAAATCTGTTCCCAAAGAGTCTAAAGGACTAATACCTGAAAATACACCGAAAGACGTGGTAGAATCGGGACAAATTGGTATTACTAACATGTCCCGTCGCCATATTGGGATGGTAGGGGTTCGTTTTGAAAATAACAATGAATTCGGTCCTACTGGAGAACCATTCCAGGGAACGAATATAATTGGAAAGGTGGTCCGAGGAATGGAAAATCTGGAGAAATATAAAGAGGGGGATACAATCTATGTCACCAGAAAATGATAAAGTAACCCGTATGATCATATTAGGGCCCAAAGCTCAACTGAGTCAAAGTGAATTGTTGGGAAAACTGCACATGTTAGAACTTCCATTAACCATCAAATCCACTTGTTATGGGGCAGTGATTCACGGAGATAATAAGACAGTGCAAGATGCAATAACCAAAATAAGGGATTTGGATCCATCAAATATCTTCACCAAAGATCGTGGATTCCCTCCAGGTGATCCTAGAAGGTGCCGTGCCAAAAGAGGGGCAGCAAGGGAAGGATTCCATCAACTAGAAAAGGAATATGAGCTATTGGAATATGTATGTGATGCCCTGGAAAATCCAAAGAAAGTAAGTTTAGAGGATTCTAAAAAAATTTCACCTGATGAATTTCGAAAAATTGTCAAGGAGTGTGAAAAATGAATATCAATGGATCATCAACAGGAGAAGAAATAGCACCAATGGCTCTGGCCATCCATAACTTGGTTAACAGGCTTCCTCTTACCATGCGTACTCTAAAAAATCCCGGTGTTCGTATAGAGGAAGGCAAAATCGTTGATTATAAATACACAGGCCCAGTCCTTGAAAAAGTTTTGGAAAACGGTGTGATGATTCAAGAAATCCCTCAAAGTGGGGAATATGAGGGAACACCNGTGATAGTTGTTCCGATTATAGAAGAAGGAACAGTTATAGCATCTATAGGNGTGGTTGATATCACAAAAGGAATTTACAGTGATATAATGGAAATTACCAAAAGACCAGAAGAATTACCTGATTCCAGGGGTGGCTAAATGAAAGTGGCTGTATTCCCACCTAACTCTCTTATACTAGCGGACATGGTTGAAAGAAAGGGACATGAACCTCTAGTTATTCAGAAAGAGATTCGTCAAAAGGTAACTGACCCAGAAATAGACTCCCCTCCATTTAACATAACTGAAGAAGATCCTATCAAAGGGTTAAAATATGCTGCAATTGAGGTTCCATCAGGTATAAGGGGTAGAATGGCTATTTTTGGGCCTATAATTGACGAAGCAGATGCCATCATAATCATGGAGGATGCGCCTTACGGTTTTGGATGTATAGGTTGTGCTCGTACCAATGAACTTACCATGTACTTCTTGCGTAAGAAGGGTGTTCCAATACTGGAACTACACTACCCTGAAACAAGAGAAGAAACCATGGAAATGGTAAACAAAATCAACACTTTCTTAGATAAGCTGACAGAATCCACCAAACCAAACGAGGAACAAGGGGAGTAAGAATATGGTTAAAATAGCTCAGATTTCATGTGGAACTGATTACAGTGGTGTGCAGAAAGAGATTGAAAAAGCAGCATCCACTTTCGGTGCTGAAATTACAATACCTGAAGCAGACCTTGATTACATTGACGAAGCTTATCATAAGTTCGGATTTAACGCCGCCTCAAGCAGTGTACGTCTAATGATAGCCAGAGCAATGTCCCTGGTTGAAGGAAAATCAGATGCAGATGCGGTATTTATTGCATCATGTTTTAGATGTGCCGAGGCAGCACTAGTAAGAAACGAAGTAAGACGATTTATACAACAAAACACTAATTTACCGGTGGTTACTTATTCATTCACCGAACGAACCAAGGCTGACGAACTTTTCATCCGAATGGAAGCATTATCAACCATTGTAGCACGAAAAAGCTTACTTGCAAGAGAAAAACAGGAAGGCCTCACATTAGGGATTGATTCAGGTTCAACCACAACTAAAGTCGCGTTGATGGAAAACGATAAAATCCTTGGAACTGGTTGGGTCCCCACCACTGATGTGATTGCCAGTGCCAATGAAGCAATGGAACAGGCCTTTGAAGGAAGCGAGTATAAACTTGATGATGTTGACGGGATTGGAGTCACTGGTTATGGTAGAATCACAATAGGTAAACATTTTGATGCCGGGCTTATTCAAGAAGAACTTTCTGTAAACTCTAAAGGTGCAGTTTATCTTGCTGGCCACCAGAAAGGAGAAGCAACTGTCCTGGACATTGGTGGTATGGATAACAAGGTCATTACTGTTAACGATGGAATTCCTGACAACTTCACCATGGGTGGAATATGTGCCGGGGCATCTGGAAGATTCTTAGAAATCACCGCCAGGAGATTAGGTGTGGATATAACTGAATTAGGGCCTTTAGCACTTAAAGGAAATTTCCAAAAAGCACTTTTAAACAGTTACTGTATTGTATTTGGAATACAAGACTTAGTTACATCACTGGCTGCAGGGGAAACCAAACAAGATGTAGCTGCAGCTGCTTGTTACTCTGTAGCAGAACAAGTTTATGAACAACAATTGCAGGAAATCGATGTGCGTGAACCACTTATCCAGGTAGGAGGAACCAGTCTTATCGGGGGATTGGTAAAAGCAGTCAGCACGGTCTTGGGTGGAATGGATGTCATTGTACCAGAAAACTCCTCCCATATCGGTGCAGTGGGATCAGCTTTACTGGTTTCAGGCATAGGTGAAAAGAAAGATTTCGGAGCTAAAAAATTATCTGGGGATTCAAATGCAAGTCGAATGCCACGATGAAAGTGGACAAAAAGTCTACGATATGATCTTGAGGCAAATACTCCAAGACATCCANATTGTTAGAGCTGTAAAAGATGTCCGGATTTTTATTGATCCCAGAAAGCCAGTATTCATAATAGCACTTCAGTATCAGAAAACCTCCCCACCAATAGTTTTAGAGGACTTCACAGAATACGAATATGACCCTGAAGCAAATGAAACTTTTATACGAATCAAAGACGAGAAATACTTGCCTGAACTTCTTAAAAAACTCTGGGAAATAGAGGGGAGAAATAAAATTCATCAACCAAGCCGTTTTGAGGTAATAATCGATGACCCGCAAGTAAAACTTGAAGGATTGGTGGTGCACGATCCAGAAGAAGATCTTAAAAAGAAGATCTACGATGCTATCTTCCGTATAATACCCGAGGGATTTCGGGTTGTGGAACACTATTCTGAGGATAATTTAATAGTCTTAACTTGTTCCGATGAATATATTAAGGAAGAGTACTTGGAAAAAACCCAAGAAATAATAAAAGAAATGAAAGAAAATAAAAAAAACAATTACTCCTGAATATGTAAAAAAAAAAAATTTTATTTCAATCTTTAAAAAAGGAATTTTTAAATTTCTATGAAATTAGGGAGGAAATTTTAATGAACGAATCTAAATTCGCCCATATAACAAAAGCACACCCTTGTTTTAATGAGAAAATGCATGATAAGGTGGGAAGGGTTCACCTACCAATAGCACCTCGATGTAACATACAGTGCAACTTTTGCACTAGGGAAATAAACAAATGTGAACAACGTCCAGGAGTATCTTCCAGAGTCATGACCGTTGCAGAGGCAGTCACCCACGTAGCCAAGGTAATTAAGGAAATGCCCATCAGTGTGGTGGGAGTAGCAGGACCCGGAGATGCGCTTGCCAATCCTGAAACACTAGAATTTTTCCGAATAATTGACAAAAAATTCCCCGACCTCATCAAATGTATGAGTACTAACGGACTCCTACTGGCTGACATGGCTGAAGAAGTAGCCGAAGCTAACGTGAGCACTATAACCGTAACTGTGAATGCAATTGACCCAGAAATTGGTAAAAAGATATATTCTAGAGCAATATATGATGGGAAAGTCTACGAAGGAGAAGAAGCCTTTAAAATAATCTCCCAGAAACAGCTAGAAGGAATCGAAAAAGTAGCCAAACTGGGAGTGGTGGTAAAAGTAAACAGTGTCCTGGTCCCAGGTCTCAACGATGACCACATATCGGACATTGCCAAGGAAGTTAAAAAACGTGGTGCTAGTTTAATGAACATCATACCACTAATACCTTTATATAAAATGAAGGATTATCCAAGACCTGGATGTGAAGATCTTTCCAATGTAAGGGATAAAGTCGAGGAAACCATACCAGTCTTCCGTGCATGCACCCAGTGTCGGGCAGATGCCTACGGAGTTCCTGGAAAAGATGACAAGCACTTGGATATGACACCTGCCAGCCATTATTAATCAACGAAATAATAAAATTGGGATACTATTATTTTATAAAAAATCCCTTAACCATTTCTTTTTACTATTTATTCCCCCCCCCAATTATTTGTTATTTCTTAATGATAATCAGGATGTGTATCAATGATAAAAACCATGTACTGGGAAAACAATTTACTCTACCTTTTAGATCAAACAATTTTGCCTTATGAAGAAGAATATTTAGTATGCGGAACTTATCAAGACGTTATAACTGCAATTAAAACCATGGTAGTCCGAGGAGCCCCAGCTATTGGAGTGGCTGCTGCTTTTGGAATGGCACTGGCAAGTCTTGATGGTGAAGACTTAGAAAAAGCTGCAACAGAGATGAAAAACGCCCGTCCCACTGCAGTTAACCTCTCCTGGGCAGTAAACAGAGTAATGGCTGCTCACAATCCGGTTGATGAGGCCATTTTAATGTATGAAGAAGATAGGGAAACCAACCGGCGCATAGGAAAACATGGAGCCACTCTAATCCGTGATGGGGACACTATTTTAACTCATTGTAATGCAGGGGCACTGGCTTGTGTTGATTATGGGACCGCCCTTGGGGTTATAAGGGCAGCTAATGAGGAAGGTAAAAACATAAGTGTGGTTTGTGATGAAACCCGCCCTGTACTTCAGGGAGCTCGTTTAAGTGTTTGGGAAATGCAGAAAGAAAACATACCAGTAAAATTGATAGTTGACGGAGCTGCCGGTCGGTTAATGCAGGAAGGACAGATAAACAAGGTGATTATTGGTGCAGACCGTGTGGCTAAAGGTGGAATTGCCAATAAAATAGGTTCTCTAATGGTTTCCCTGGCAGCCAAACATTTCAGTGTACCCTTTTATGTGGCAGCACCCCTAAGTACCTTTGATTATGAAAACAATATTTATGATATAGAAATTGAAGAACGAGACTCTGTTGAAGTATTAAGTTTTGCAGGTTGTCAAGCTGCACCTTTCGGGACTGAAGTGAGGAATCCATCCTTTGACGTGGTACCCAGTGATTTGATCACTGGAATCATAACTGAAGACGGAATAGTGGATCCATTCTGAGAAAATTCATATTATGTCCTTGTTTACTCTATTTAATTAATTTTTTTCAGAGGATAATTTTTTTGAAAAAATCATAAATGGCAAACGAATATCCACTCCCACCAATTTTTGCACTGCTTTAAAGAAATCATCCTTTGATTCTAGTTTTGATGACCAACTTTTTTTGTGAATTCTTTTTTTACCATGTATAATTTTTAATTGCCATACATCGCCCTTTCCGGGTATTTCTTGATTGATAGTTTCATCTGAAGTGTCTTCTGTTTTTTTATAATTGTTTTCCCACTCCCAAATTCCTAATCCATCTAAATCATCCCAAAAACACTTCCATGCCCTATTTTCTGGAATCGATACCAGGGTTAGGTATTCATTTTTTTCTGAAAGATGAGAATCTGCTTCAGAAAAAAAGAATAACCTCCCATCCACTAATTTAAGTGAATTATGCCCTCCTAAATTAAAGGAGTACTCTATTTCTAATATTTCCGGTAAGCTGTCCCTGGTCATATAATCACTCCCTACTTATGATATTCGTGCATCAATTGCCATGTGCCACACTCCAGGACTCCTTGATTTAACTTTTCTCTGGTCTAATATTTCCACTTTCCGTGGTTTGGCTATGGACTTAATCATTTTGATAGGCTGGCTATAATCGCTACTAAACTGGTAGTAATTTATTATTCCACCAGATTCTAAGTATTTAATTGCAAGGGGAAGAAATTTATAAGCAGTCTCTGGCAGGTTCATAATTATTCGGTTGGCTTGGATGTTAAGATCATTCATAACATCTCTNACATCCCCTCTAATGGGATAAACTTCACCTTGAAGTTTGTTATTAGCGATATTTTTCTTAAGATAGCTTATTGCTTGGGGGTTGATGTCAATTGCATATATCTTGACTTTACGTGTTCGGCTAATGTTAATAGCAATTGGCCCTACACCTGTAAACATGTCAATAATTATTTCCCCGTCCTTGATTTGATTGGTGATAGTTCTCCTTTCTGTTGCCAAGCGGGGACTAAAATAGACTTCCTTAACATTAAGCATTATATGGGATTCATATTCTTTGTGAATGGTCACAGGCTGATCTTCTCCTGCAAGATGTTCCAGTTCTCGGGTACGATGAACACCCTTAATTTCACTCTTTTTTCGGTAAACACTTTTTCTCTTAGTGAACTTAAGGGCAGCTTCCCCAATAAGATATTTTTCTTCTTCCAACTCCTCTGGAATCTCTAATATGACAACATCACCAATAATATCAAATGATTTTTTAAATTCATCCATCTTCTCAGGAGGAATTCGATCCTTTAAGAAATCTTCAATACTCTGAGGTCTTTTTTTAAGTTTCTCAAAATCAGTTTCTATCAAATTTGAATTTGAAAGGTTTAATTCACTTAAAAGCATAGCATCTGGCTTTTTTTTTAAGGGGAGGTAAACATAATCATCCACACGTTTAATTTTCCATTCATGGCCCAGAATTGATTTCTCCTGTAGAATAAGACGAATAGTATTGGCCTGTTTTTTAGGGATTTTTAAACCGATCATTGAATTAGTCACCTATTTCTTCTCATCATTATTATCCAATATAGTTTTACTTGCTAACATTTATGTTCACTCTAAAAAATAAATTTTATAAACCCTCCGTCTCATAATTAGTTGTTGAAGGTGAAAGAAATGCTCTGCNTGGTTGGATTGGGACTTTATGATGAAAAAGACATATCAGTTAATGGTCTGGAGGCCATCAAATCTGCTGATGTTGTTTACGCTGAATTTTACACAGCTCGTCTTTTTGGAGGAGATTTAAAATCCCTGGAAAGTCTTACTGGGGTCATGATTAATATATTATCCCGAGAAGAGGTGGAAGAGGAGAATTTGCTCATTAAACAAGCTAAAGAGAAAAAAGTCGTGTTTTTAACAGCAGGGGATCCATTAATGGCGACCACTCATTCAGATATCTTAATAGAGGCTAGAAAAAAAGGAATTAAAACGGTCATCATTCACGCATCTTCTATTCTTTCTGCTGCACCTGGCATTGCCGGACTCCAAGCCTACAAGTTTGGTAAGGTCACTACCATCCCACGTCCTGAGGAAAACTATTTTCCTCAATCTCCCTACGAGGTCGTCTCTGGAAATAAGAAGATGGGGTTGCACACACTAGTTCTTTTAGATATTCAAGCCCACCAAAATTATTACATGACTGCCAATGAAGGTCTGGAATATTTAATCCGGATTGAAAATATAAAGAAAGAAGGATTAATATCTGAAGATGCTCTGGCAGTGGTAATTGCACGTGCCGGTTCAAAAGAACCACTGGTCAGAGCGGATAGTGTTGATAAATTGCTGAAAGAAGATTTTGGAGGGCCACTACATTGTATTATAATTCCAGGCGACTTGCACTTTTTAGAGGCCGAAGGGCTAGTTATTCTGGGGGGAGCTCCTGAATCAATTCTAGAAGCAGATTAGTTAGATGAATCATTGTACTAAGAATATAACTGTAATTGATAAGAACACCAAATATACTTGATTAATCACTTAGGATGAAAATGTCTACTAAAAACTTAACCAAGGATGATTTGAAAGTTTCCAAACCATTCCTTAAATGGGCGGGTGGGAAAAGACAACTACTTTTAGAATTGGAAAATAGATTACCTAACTCCATACTCGAAAATAAAGTTATTGAGAGATATGTAGAACCATTTGTTGGTGGAGGAGCTTTATTCTTTCATTTACAGAATAATTATCAAGTTAAAAAGTCCATTCTTTTAGATGTTAACATGGAACTAATCATGGCTTATAAGACGATTCAGAACGATTTTAAATATTTAATCTCAATATTGAAGGATATGGAGGATGAACACCTAAAAAAATCTGAAAAAGATAGAAAAAAGAATTATTATAGTAAAAGGGATGATTTTAATACACAGATGCATGAGATCGACTACACGCACTACAGTTCTGATTGGGTTGACCGGGCAGCTCATCTAATTTTTTTAAACAAGACTTGTTTCAATGGACTTTTCCGACTCAACAGTAAAGGTGAGTTCAATGTACCTTTTGGCAGATACCAAAATCCCACTATATGTGATGTAGAAAATTTACAGTCTGCACATGATTCCCTTAAAAAAACAGAGCTCTTGTGCACGGATTTCACTCACTCCCACCAATTCATCCAAAAAGGCACCCTGGTTTATCTTGATCCACCATATAGGCCTCTAAACAACACATCCCATTTTACTGGATACTCTCGCAATGGATTCAGTGATCAGGACCAGAAGAAATTAGCAGAATTCTATAAAAAAATGGACAACAAAGGTGCACACCTAATTCTAAGCAACAGTGATCCTAAGAATCATAACTTAAAAGATGATTTCTTTGATAAATTGTATTATGGATATAATATAGAACGAGTTCCTGCTAAACGTAACATTAATTCGAAAACCTCACGTAGAGGAGAAATACAGGAGTTAATCATACGAAATTATTCTAATTGATCCTATTTATCCAAAATAAAGGAGTGAGATAGTTGAATTGTGCTTCCTGCCCTCATAAAGATTGTTACGATGGGAAAGATTGTTTAGATAGCAAAGAAGAAATCACAAAACTTTACACAGAACAAGATATCAACTTATTAAAAACTTCTACATCCATCGAATCCAGATATTACATGGAAAAAACACGTTTAGAGGAGATAATCCTCTTTTCTGAGATGATGAATTATGAAAAGATAGGAATGGCATTCTGTTTGGGGTTAGAAGAAGAATCAAGAATAATACATTCCATATTTAAAAAGCATTTTAAGGTCTATTCTGTGTGTTGTAAAGTATGTGGAATTGATAAATCTGATTTTGACCTTGAAAAAATAGAAAAAAATCGTAAAGAGTCCATGTGTAACCCTATTGGCCAAGCATGGTTTTTGAATAAAAAGAAAACCGATCTAAATATAATCATTGGACTATGCATGGGTCATGATTTGTTATTCACCGAACATTCACATGCACCAGTAACCACCCTGGTGGTAAAAGACCGAATACTGGCTCATAATCCATTAGGGGCAGTATACTCAAAATACTATCGAAACAAACTTTTACTCTAAAACTGAAGCTTCAAGCACCTTTTGAATCAGATTTTTGTGTAAATTCACATTTTTCAACATTTTGCAAGGGAATCAAAACGTTTTTTGTCCCAGTTTCTTTAGAAACGTAAATTATTTCAATTAACCCCCTTTTTTCATGGATTTCAATTGACTTAACACCAAATTCCCCCTTACGAAAGTTGTGCACACTTTCATTGATCATGCTCACTTCAATCCTATCGATCATAACTATCACCAGACTTTACTAGAACTGAACATTTATAAGTAATTAATTAAATCTATTATTGGAAATCTGGGAGAAAAATGATAATATCAATATCCATCCAAAAATTTTACAAAAAATATCATATATCGGATACTCTGGAGGTTATTAAAGGATGAATAATGTCATCATAGAGGTTCAAGACCTTAAAAAGAGTTTTGGAGAATTTTCAGCAGTTGAAAATCTAAATCTTAAGATTAATCGTGGGGAAGTGTTCGGGTTCCTGGGACCCAATGGGGCTGGAAAAACAACATCAATCCAAATGATGGTAGGACTCTTACGCCCTAGCAGTGGTCAAGTATTCATAGATGGCCAGGAAGTTCAAGAAATAGAGAAAGGAACCATTGGAATATGTCCACAGGAATTAGTTTTATGGGATTATCTCACATGTAAGGAAAGTTTAATGCTCATGGGTGACCTGTATGAAGTTCCAAGAGAAAAGCTAAAAAAAAGGGTTGATAAATTATTGAATGACCTCTTCCTAACTGAAAAGGCCAACACTGTTGTTTCTCAACTATCTGGTGGTATGAAACGTCGTTTGAATCTGGCATTAGCATTAATTCACGAGCCAGAGATCGTGGTCTTAGACGAACCCTCCGAAGGACTTGACCCTCAATCTCGCAGAGTTTTATGGAATTATATTCGAAGTCTGCGTGATGATGAAGGAAAGACTGTTATTTTGACCACTCACTTAATGGACGAGGCAGACAGGTTATCTGATCGTGTTGCCATTATTGACCATGGTAAGTTGCTACGGCTGGACTCACCTTCAAATCTTAAGAAAGAAACTGGTGAGGGCGATGTAGTAGAAATGATAATTTCAGACCCTAAAAAAAATCAAGAATTTATAAATTCAGTAAAAAAACTGGAAGGAATTCATAGTGTGGTCCAAGTAAATACACAGATTAACATCAGAGCTCGGGACGCTGTTGGCAAACTCCCCCTTATTATGGACGAATTAAAGCAGTTAGGACTTAGAGTAGTTGATCTTTCTGTGCGGCAAAATACACTAGAAGATGTTTTCATTGATTTAACTGGAACTGGATTGAGGGAGTAAAAATGAAATTTATTAGCATCGCCAAAAAAGATTTCAAAGAATTAATACGTGACCGTAAAGGCTTGGCCATGATTCTCCTGTTTCCCCTATTTTTCATGTTAGTATTTGGATTTGCCTTTGGAGGTATGGGGCAGAGTAACCAACCCCACAACTTGGCAGTTGTAAATTATGATAAAGGAGCCACCATGCCTATTACTGGAGAAACAGTGAACTTTGGCAACAATCTAACAAAGGTACTGGAGGATTCGAAGTATCAAGACAGCGATGTTCATTTATTTGATGTAAACCTGACCACTGAAACTGAAGCCAATAAAAAACTTGAAGCTAAAGATGTTGATGCAACCTTGATCATACCCGAAAACTTTTCCCAATCAATGGTAGCTTTGATCACCAGTACCGCGCAGCAACCAGTAACACTTGGTCAGAACACCTCAGCACAGTCTTCCAATGCCACTTCAACATTGATTATCAGGGGAGACACTGGATATATAGGATTCGGCACCAGTCAAGGCATTTTAACTGGTGTTTTGGAGCAGTATAAGGATACGTTGGTCATCCAAACACGCAGTGCCATCACTGGATCACCAGGGGTTGAAACAACACAGTACATTCAAAGTAAGGTGGAAGCTATTTCCGGCACTGGATCCTTCACCACATTTGACTTTTTAGCTCCGGGAATGATTGTATTTGCAATTTTACTTCTAACCACCACTGTGGCTTCCGCTTTAACCAGGGAGGTGGAAAAAGGCACCTTGGCCCGGCTTAAACTATCTAACATGACATCTTTCGACTTATTATTCGGAGGATTATTACCATGGTCCCTCATTGCCGCGGTACAAGTTGTCATTCTCTTAATTATCGCAGTTCTAATAGGATTCCATTGGCAGGGTGGGTTAAATACACTCATATTAGCCTTATTTGTTGGAATCATAGGGGGAATAGCTTCCATCTCATTAGGTATGATAATTGCTGCCTTCGCACGTAATGACCATCAGGCAAGCAGTCTGGGAACCCTAATAAGTGTGCCCACCAGCTTCCTTGTAGGCGCATTTTTCCCACTCCCTCAAATAGTGATTGGACATCTATGGGGACAATCATTCCAAATTTATGACATCTTACCATGGACCCATGTTCTCTATGCACTCAGAGCAACCTTAACCTTCGGGGGTGGATGGGATGCCATTGCTTACCATGTGGGATGGGCTGCCCTATTAACTGCTGTGCTCTTTGTTATAGGGGTGGTGTTGTTTTCAAGAAACAGATTAAGGGCTGAAAACTAAATCCTATGCAAAAATGAATAATCAAACAGTGATATCGTAATAAATAATACGTTGGTGGGAGTTATTACAGGAAAATATGGTCATAAACATCATGGAAAATCTTCCCAAGATATATTGGATGCCAATAAGATTTTAATGGCGATAGGATTAGTTGAAGGTGATAACTTCATTGATGCTGGTTGTGGTGATGGATTTATTTCCATAGCAGCATCAAAAATTGTCAAAAACCAAGGAAAGGTTTATTCACTGGATGTTTATGAACCAAGTCTGGATATTCTCAGAAAAAAGATCAAGCAAAATGAGATGGAAAATATTGAAGTTATACAGGCAGATATGGCTATTGCCATCCCTTTAAATGATGAAATTGCTAATAAGTGTGTTATGGCCAATGTTCTTCACGGATTTGCCAATGAAGGTACATTAAATCCGGTTTTATCTGAGATTAAAAGAATTCTTCAACCAGGAGCTACGTTTGCGGTTGTTGAATTCAACAAGGTTGAAGGACCGCCAGGACCGCCATATAATGTTCGTTTGAGCCCTGAAGATGTAGAAATGATCTTAGAAGAACACAAATTCAGTATTGGTGGCACTCAAGAAATTGGCAAATATCACTATCTGGTGGAGTCATTTAAAAAATAACTCGGCCAATAATCTTATAAAAAAGACTGAATTTGAGGGTTGTGCTAGTAGAGTTGGGTGTAATCATCCAAATAATCGCCGTAGTCTCTGTCCAAAATTCTCAAAGCAGACATTGCCTCAGGGGAAGAACAGCATCTTTCTTCCACTAAATTACGCAGAGTTCCATTTTTTATATGAGCCCTAACTTCTTTTAGAACAAATTCCAGGGATTTGCGGTTGTAATCCTTAATTTCTCCTGAATTAAAGTCATATATTGGATATTTTTCAAGGTCATAATTATGGTTAGGAGTGGTTAAAATCCCTATACGGGCATAGTAATCAGCACTGGGCACTCCAAATAAATCGATTCCCACATAGGCCAAGAGTGGTATGAAGTTGAGTTTTGCAAATGGAAAGTAAAGTGCGGAATTGGGGTTAATGGCCTTTCTTAAACTGATAATAATATTTAAAAGATCGCGTGGTCTTCTTAATAATTCTTCAGAATTAGCCAACAGAAAAAGACGGTAACCTAATTTTTCAAGGGAATTTGCACATTTAATCCGCAGATCAGGGTATTTTGAACCTTGAATCACTGCCATCTTGCCATAATCTCCTTTTTGGGCCTTGTCAATAGTGTTATTAACAGACCATGCAGCCATTTCCAAGGGAACATCATAGGGCATAGGTTCATCTTGAATAATCCATTCTGGATCAAATTTTAGGAGATTGGGTGTGGTATTGTTCATATGCTTTCCCAGTCTGGCAGGTCCATCGTGTAGCTTTATTTCCAACATTCAAAACAACCTCAATATGTAACATTTACTGACTTTTTTCTGGAAAATTTTTTACAGAGATTATTCATTTGGATGATATTGTTTTAATCCTGTAAAAGTCAAATAGTTGATTTGTTTATGTGGTGAGCTGAAACTTTACCAGATGGGGTACATTCTTCTTTCTAAAGTTTTCTCTTTTTGCAACCCATTTAATAAGAGGAATTATAGCTTTTCTAAGTTCAATTCCATCTTTAATTAAAGAATATTCAACTCTAGGTGGTATCTCTTTAAAAGTATCTCTTTTAATCAGATTTTCTTTTTCAAGGACTTTTAAAGTGTCAGATAAGGTTTTAGGGCTGACACCGTCAAGTTCTTTCATTAACTGGTTAAAACGGAGTTTATCATGGTTTCCAAGAGAATTAATTATTAGTAGGGTCCATTTCTTACTAACAATATCAATTACTCCTTCTAAAGGACATAGACATAATTCAGTGCAATTATTCATGATATTACTTTCTTCTGAGATACTTACTATCTACTATAAAATTTGTATTATAAATACTTTACATTTTATAGTAATTACAGAAATTGAAGGAGGTGAAAATATGTGCGGAAAAAACTGTTGCACGATTCCCGTCGGAAATGAATGTCTTCATGGACATTCAAGGAGGTTCTTTACTAAAGAAGAAAAAATAAAACAACTAGAAGAATATAAAAAAGAACTAAATAATGAAATAAAAGCTATCGAAGAAATAATAAGTGAAATAAAATAAAAAGGGTTTCTACAAAGCCTTTTAAATCAGATTCTTATTTGTATTGGGTATAATGATTATGGAATTGGTAATACTTATATATTTGAATTTAGTTTCTTGATATTAGATGACAGTTTTTGAAACTTTTTTTAAGATTATTATTAACTACATAAAAGATTATTCATATTAATGGGCTATTTTAACATCAATTGATTTTGTAAAATGAATTGACTATTATTATTTTTATTCATTCTGAATAATACCATTTATTAAGTTCCAATTAATATTTTAATATCTATTAATAATCCTGTTAATTATTTCAACTTAGATAATAATAGAATGAGGGATTTATGACAAGTCGAAATAGTATTATTAATAATCGTATCTTATTATTAATTATTACTTCCATTAAAACCCTTTTTAAACGTTTTTAAATCCAAACTAGAGTTTCATACCGTTTCATTTTAAAAAAAAACGAAATATTTATATGTAATAACTTTTGAATTAGAAATTATAGCTAAAAGTCCTTTTACTACATAATAATTGTGATATTAAGAAATAAGAGGGGTAAAACATAAAAGAAGCGTATCCGGCGGCAATAGATCATATAAAATATCATAATTTGTATTTTAATTTTATTTATTAAAATAACAACATATAATCGTGTTAAAATGAAATTAGAGGGGAATGC
>JGI24709J26583_10000130_pt1 | contig 57885 bp, 38 predicted proteins | sample BioPla2DNA1_FD_26583 | JGI IMG/M metagenome (IMG submission 26583) | reverse complement strand
GAGGTTAAGAAATTGGCTACTAATAACTAATTATTCGGCTAATCTTGCAACAGCTGTATAAACGAAGGAGATTTTATACCAGGTAGGGAAGTCTACAATTCCAGTGGCTGGTAGATTGAATATCTCTTGGAATATCCTAACAGCTTCACTTGTTCTGGGACCGTACTCTCCATCTACAGATACGATTGGTATAGCAGGATAGGCCTGAGCAATAGTATTTAACTGAGATTGTATGATACGAACATTGCCATTTCTTGAGCCTAGGGTTAAGTTAGCTCCTGGCCAAGAGGCTGGAACACCAGATACCTGTCGTGCAGTGTTGATAAATATGGAGTCACCATAATAATTTCTAAGGATTTCAATTGCGTCATAACCTTGATCACCAAGCTGTTTGGAACCCCATTGCTGCATCCAGCCAGGGCACTGCACTCTATATCCATCGCAGTATTGAGTAAGAATCGGCTGTCTTACACTGGGTCGTGAAAGATAATTCACAAAAATAGAATCAACCAATAAGCTAATGTTATTAAAGATGTTTCGGCCATTCATCCACTTGTGGTCAAAGGCAGTTGAAGAGGTAATAGTAAAATTAAATCCTTGACTTCTATACCATTCAGTAAAGACTCTATTCAGTGTGAATGAGAGGATAGCTAGTATATTGGCGTATATTGCGTTTTCAGGCCAGGTTGCATAGATTTCGCTACAGGCTACGTTTTTAATATAGTCTCTGAAGCGTACATAATGATTAGTAGCAGAGGCGTCGGTTGGAGGTCCATCATGGACAATTATAAATTCGGGAACAACTACCTCTTGTAATACGATTTCACCTGTTTCGGCGGTTGGTTTAATCTCATCCTCTGCTATTTTGGGCGGATAATCACCGAACAAGGTATGGGGGGGAATAACATACAAGGCCTTATCCTCTGGCTCAGGTTCTGGAACTAGGGTTGCATCCTGAGAGGAAGATACATTAGGAAGTACATTGGTTCCATTAACTGTTACTGGACGGAAATTCTCGGCGATTACATTAACATCATAAACTGCGTAAGGTTGTACTGTTGAAGGCTCTAGGCTGTAGTCTATGGCTGGAGCTGGTAGAGATATTTCCTCGGTAAGTCCTACATCATTAGTAACCATCTGGGCCAGAATTGTATCTGGATTATTAATATCTGTAATGTTGACTGTTGCACCAGGGACAGGGGTTAGGTTAGCAGTAGTAGCCCTAACCCGAAGATTTCCAAAGGTCTGTGTGCCCATCTGAGCTGGATATAGTCTGAAGTTGTTTTTAAAAGGGGATATAGGTTTCATGATTTTTAGACAATCCTTTTCCATATTATATAATTAGATTATGTTTCTATGGAAAATATGTGAAAAGACCAAGTAAGCTAAGAGTTAAAGCTACTTGGTCTTTATTAAGATTTTATTATATTATTAGTTTTTAACCTGTTGTAATTTTTTTTCTGAAATCACTTCTGGCTGATTGTTTTCTGTCACATTAGCAGTTTCCTGATCAGCGTTTACCTTAAAATCAAATTTCTCATTTAAGAACTTATCAAAATTTTCCACTAAGGAACCAGCGCTTATTGTAGATACAATAGCTTCTTTCTCAGAGGTTCCGTTAAAGAATTCAATTAATGCATCATATAATGCTGATGTAGGTATTTGATCCAGTTCAGGATGATCATTAAAATAAGTTTCTAAAGGGGTCACATCCTCTGGATTAGTCACAATTAATGTACAGGTTGCATATTTGTTAAAGCCGATAGTATCCTTGGTATCAATCTGAGCAAAAAGATAAGTGAGACCTAGTTTCTTGGCTGTAACTTTTCCACCAGGACTAACTGTAGCAATATCTTCGTTATAGGTGGAGAACATAGCAACTTCAGCTGTATTAGTTGGTTTTAAGATTACTTTTAATAAATCAGTTTTATCTAAACCAAGAATAATGCGAGACTTTGTGAAGCGAACACTAAATGCAGGTGGACCTACTGTAATATCACAGGTCAATGGAACTGCTGGATTATTACCATCTTTAATTGTTACAGTAATAACTGTAGTTCCGACTTTGTTAGCAGTAATTGTACCTTCATCATTAACAGAAGCAATCTCTGAATCATTGGATTTAAAACTTACCTTAGCGTTTTCACCTAAATTATATGCCTTCAAGGTAAATGATTTATTGATGACTAAAGTAATGTTTCTTAAATTTAGTCGGTAATCAGGTACCTTATTCTCCTTATCAAGATTAGCCGCCTGAACTGTTCTTATATAGTCAGGGCTTTGGGGAATAAGCAAAGTGAAAAACAGAAGTAAGCCAAGGCATATTGTCAATTTTTTAATAAACTTTAAAATCATGGCCATCCTCCGAACCTAGAAATTCCTTTTGTCACATCCTAATAGTATGATACTATATATATTTGTCAGAAAGGTGTCATATTATGAATGGTTTGAAAAAAATTATATATGTTTTGCCACTTGTTTTCACCTGGCTTTATCATATATAATAAAGTTAGTGTAGTTTTTTTACATAAATAGCTTCAAATCTCATGGAAACTATTTGGACGAGTATATCGTCTAATATATTGATGTTTATTTAAGTAGAAGGAGTTATAAAATACAAATGTTATAACTAAACTGTAGTAAGAAGCCCTGTAGGTTATTGAAATGGTATCTTGTTACAAGATAGTTATATTAACCTGCATATGAAAAAACGGGAAAATCGTGAAGGAGGAACTGAAGTATGCAACATATTTTAATCGCAGATGACAATCAAGATATTACTGATATATTATCTACATACTCCCGAATGGAAGGGTTTGAACCTGTTGTGGCGGGAGACGGAGAAGAAGCAATAAAACTGTTTAATCAATATGAACCTGAAGTGGTATTATTGGATGTAATGATGCCAAAAGAGAATGGTTATGAGGTTTGTAGAAAGATTAGAAGCAAATCTAATGTTCCTGTAATCTTAATTACAGCGAGAGGAGAAGATTTTGACAAAATCATGGGGCTTGATATAGGAGCAGACGATTATATTGTAAAACCCTTTAGTCCTAGAGAAGTAATGGCAAGAGTAAGAGCCGTACTTAGAAGAATGTCAAAGAGTGATAAAGAATCTACTTCCGACAATGTTATTGTAATAGACAATCTTGAAATTAATTTAGATGAGTATACATTACATATTGATAATAAAAAAGTTTCTTTAACTAAGAAGGAAATTGAAACAATGTGGACCCTAGCTAGTAATCCCAATAAAGTTTTTACAAGGGATAACCTACTAGATAGTTTATGGGGTTTTGATTATTTTGGAGATAGCAGAACAGTAGATTCACATATAAAGAGACTTAGGGCTAAGATAGATAGCATAGAACATCCTTCATGGTCTATTAAAACCATATGGGGTGTGGGATATAAATTTGAAGTAGAGGAAAAGTAATAATTGATGTGAAAGGCAAGGTTACTATGGCTAAAGAGAAAAATATGCGTATATATAACCGCCTGTTTTTTAAACTGTATTTAAATTATGGAATTATGCTTCTAGTGACTGCGGTTCTAATCTGCCTAATCTTTGTGAAATTATACTATGATACAACTATGGATAACCACAGGGATCAATTAGAAANACAAGCCCTAAAGGTTTCACAACGTATGACAGAATTCATCGAATATGGAAGAACCAAGGATTTTCTAGAATATCTAAGTGTGCTTGAAGAAATTAATGAGATGGATATATGGACAGTTGCTAACCCTAAAGCATCTAATCCCATGGATGACAATCTTGTAACCAATGCTTATGAAGAGTTTTTATATTCTGAAGATCATACTGATTATGCAAGAATTATGCAAAATGCATTTTCTGGTATTGTAGATAATCAGATCAGCTATGATGAAATATATCAGACACAGACAATTACCGTTGCAGTACCTGTGTATGGTTTGAACCTTGAAATAGTTGGTGCTGTACTTTTAAAGTCCCCTGTTGAAGGACAAAAGGCAATTGTATCAAATAGTTTAAGCCTATTGGTTTTCTCTAGTGTTGTTTCACTTGCCATATCCTTTCTAATAGTGATCGTGTTTGCCACAGAATTATCTGTACCTATTTCTAGAATGAGAGTAACAGCACTTGAACTAGCCACGGGTAAATTACACACCAAAACAGGTATAAAGCGGAATGACGAAATAGGGGATTTGGCAAAATCAATAGATGTTTTATCAGAAAAGCTTTTGGAGAATGAAATTCAAAGAAAGAATATTGAACAGACAAGGCTTGATTTTTTTGCCAATGTGTCCCATGAGTTACGGACACCAATAACAGTCTTAAGGGCTTACACAGAGACTTTGGTTGATGGTGTTGTAACAGATGAAGAAAAGATTGGTCAATACTATGATCGTATGCTATCTGAGTGTAAAAGCATGGAACGGCTTGTAGGTGATCTCCTTCTTCTTTCAAAAATGCAAAATCCTGATTTTGAAATTGAGACGGAACCTGTCAATTTGATTCAGATATTTGATGATATTATTCGAAGTGCTAATACTATTGCATCTAAGAAGAATATTAAAATTGACTTTTCATATGATAAACCTATGTATATGATGCTTGGTGATTATGACAGGCTAAGACAGATGTTTATGGTGATTTTAGATAATGCCATAAAGTTTTCCATGGAAAATAAAACGGTTTACATAAAGATAGAAAGAAAGGACAAAATAATAGTATCAATCAAAGATGAAGGTATCGGAATAGATGCTTTAGATTTAAAGCATATTTTTGATAAGTTTTATAAATCCAGTCTCCGTCAGAATGCCAATGGTTCTGGTTTAGGACTTGCGATTGCCAAACAGATTGCTTTAAAGCATAAGGGAGATATTGAGGTAAGTTCCACTATAGGAAAAGGAAGCGAGTTTGTTTTTAACTTTCCTTATGATGAAAATTTAAATAGTTGATTACAATATATACCAGCTTAAAACATCGATAAAAACCTTGAAATATGATAGGTTATGGACTATAATAAGCATATAGAAAATCCTGAGATGTGCGATACTCCTGTTATTTTGAACCTACATGATTTAAAAGTGATTCTCAATCTGTAAGTAGATGTCAAGCCACCATTTGCAGTGGAAGGCAGAAGCTTACATGCGGAAACACACCTAGCTTTGCTAGGAGTCAAAATACGGGAAACGGCATTTTGGGTTAATACCAAAGATGAAGGCGGCCTTATGGCCGCTTTTTTAATACTATTCAGTCTTATAAGGTATTCTATCATTTTTCCCTAAGTCCTTTTCTTAGTCTTACATAAGGCTAAATAGTATCTTTATTCAATAATAACTTGTCTTTTTTTCTTAGGATTACTATAATCAAAGAAAAGGACTAAAGTGCTTTGAGAAAGGCGTGGATATTATATGAAAGATGGGTTTGTTAAGGTTGCAGCTGCTACCCCTATAGTTAAAGTGGCTGATACTATATCCAATGGAAATAGAATAAGGGAATTGATAGATAAGGCTGAAGATAAGAAGGTTAGACTTATAGTTTTTCCNGAATTATCCGTTACTGGCTATACCTGTGGAGACTTATTTTTTCANAATGCATTAATAAAAAGAGCGGAAGACGAGATTAAGGTTATAGCTGAACATACAAAAGGGAAGGAAGTAATTGCAGTCCTAGGANTTCCATANTCTTATAATGGGAAGCTTTATAATACGGCAGCAGTGATTAAGGGAGGCAAGGTTATCGGCCTTGTGCCTAAGAGAAACATACCTAATTACGGGGAATTCTATGAATTAAGATATTTTACACCAGGGCCTAAGGAACCTGTATTAGTTGATTTTAATGGGGATAAAGTATACTTTGGCTCTAATATTTTGTTTAGATGCAGCAATATGAAGGAATTTACTTTTGCAATAGAGATATGTGAGGAGCTGTGGGTACCTAATTCGCCTAGTATAGAACACTGTGGAGCAGGAGCCATGATTGTCGCTAATCTTTCAGCCAGTGATGAAACAGTTGGTAAGAGTGACTATCGTAGAGATCTAGTAAGAACTCAATCCTCAAAGCAGGTTTGTGGATATATCTATGCTAATGCTGGAGAAGGTGAATCCACTACAGATATGGTATTTGTGGGCAATAATTTAATATCTGAGAATGGGACAATCCTAGAAGAGGCGGCCCCATATGACAAGGGTATTGTAATTAGTGAAATTGACCTTAGCATGTTAAGTAATGAGCGAAGGAAAAAGAGCACCTATGCAAGCTTCGGGACAGGCTCATATATAATATCTGAATTTGGGATTTCTATGGATGAAGATGAACTTCCGGAGACTAGCCTAACCCGAGTAATTAACCCATCTCCTTTTGTTCCATGTGATAAATTAGTAAGGGATAAAAGATGTCAAGATATCATTAATATACAGGCTCAAGGTTTAAAGACAAGAATATCCCACATAGGAATTAAGAATGTTATTATTGGTGTATCAGGTGGACTTGATTCAACCTTGGCCCTTTTGGTTGCACATAAGGCCTTCGACCTTTTAAAACTAGATAAATCAGGGATTATCGGAGTTACCATGCCATGCTTTGGGACTACAGATCGAACATATAATAATTCTATAAGCTTAGCCAAATGTCTAGGAATTACCTTTAAGGAAATTCCTATTAAAGAGGCAGTGGAGCTTCATTTTAAAGATATCGGTCATGATATAGACAATCATGATATAACCTATGAGAATAGCCAAGCGAGGGAAAGGACCCAGGTTCTTATGGATCTTGCTAATATGTATAATGGTATTGTTATAGGAACAGGAGATCTATCAGAGCTGGCCTTAGGCTGGGCAACTTACAATGGAGACCACATGTCCATGTATGGAGTTAATAGCTCTGTACCAAAGACCTTAGTTAGGCATTTAGTAGCTTACTTTGCTAATGAAACTAAGGATAGTGAATTACAGAGAGTATTAAATGACATATTAGACACTCCTGTTAGTCCTGAGTTATTGCCTCCTAAAGATGGAAGGATAGCTCAAGTAACAGAGGATATAGTAGGTCCTTATGAGCTACATGATTTCTTCTTGTATAATATTGTAAGATATGGATTTAGACCTACTAAGGTATATCGTCTCGCAAAGATAGCATTTGCCCATAAATATAATGGGGAGATTATATTAAAATGGCTAAATACATTTTACAGACGCTTTTTCACTCAGCAATTCAAGAGATCATCCTTACCGGATGGTCCAAAGGTTGGAAGTGTAGGCTTATCACCTAGAAGTGATTGGCGTATGCCTAGTGATGCTTCATCTACCATATGGTTAGAGGAGCTGAAGAACTTATAGTGCTATTAGGATCAAAAGAACAGACCTGGTCATAGAACACATGACCTAAGTACCAACGACTTAAAACAGTTGCACATTAAAATATTTTTCATATTACCAGGATTTGCTAGATTAATGCAAATTAACAAAAATCAAACATTTGTCGATATTTTTGATTTCAATATTATCACATAAAAATATACTGTAATACAAGCTGTCATATGCGATGAATTTCAGTATGACATGTATTACAGTATTATAGGGGTGCTATGTAGATGTTACTGTCTAGATGTTACTGTGGAGCAGGAGTAGGTGTTATAGTTGCCTTATTTAATGCTACTGCGATAGCATCTACCAGGTGTTGTTGAGTGTATTTACTGTCCTCTTGGTATTTTATCTCTGATAGGGGGACATCATCGTACAGTTGCATTGCAACAGCTTCAAGAGATGGTTCAATTAATGGAATCATAGTTGTAATGGTCTCATCAATGTTAGTTATTTTGACGGAATTAATATGGTCCTTATCAACTACAACCTCAAGATTTATAGTCATATCCCCTAATGTGGTGGAGGAGGTCCATACCCCAGCTCTGTATATTTCATTTTCGTTAGATAGTACCTCATCACTTTTATCCGGCCAAAACATATAAATTAGTAATAGTATAAGAAGAATGCCCAGAGCAGCGAATATTACTGTATATATGATTTCCTTTAAATGTACAACAACAATTTTTGTTTTTGCCATATCTAACCTCCGAAGCACAAGAGCTTCTTTGCTCAATCTTATTATATATTATTATGAACTGATACTATTTATGCAGATAAATTCTAAAGGATGGTGATATTTTATGTCCTTACAACTTTTCTTAGGAAGCGCTGGGTCGGGTAAGTCCTATCAGCTCTATCGTGAGGTAATAGAGCAATCTAAACAGGACATGGCTACAAATTATCTAATTATTGTACCAGAGCAATTCACACTACAAACTCAGAAGGATATTGTTACCATGCATCCAGATCATGGAGTCATGAATGTAGATATCCTTAGCTTTTTGCGCTTTGCTTTCCGGGTTTTTGATGAAGTGGGTGGTAATGAGTATCCGATTTTAGAGGATACAGGTAAGAGTATGGTCCTTCGTAAGGTGGTTGCTGAGAAACGAAAGGATCTAATCTTATTTGGATCTAATGTAAAGAAACCTGGTTTTATTGGTGAGCTTAAATCTTTACTGTCGGAGCTGTTCCAGTACAATATTGGTCCGGATGACTTTGGTAAAATGGAGGAGATAGCACAGAAGAAGCCTGTACTAAAGGCAAAACTAGCTGATATCCTTACAGTATATAATGGCTTTATGTCCTTTATGAAGGAAAGATATATTACTGCGGAGGAGACCCTTGTTATTCTTAATAAGATAATTGACCAGTCCCAGTGGTTAAAGGATAGTGTGGTCTGTTTAGACGGTTTCACAGGCTTTACCCCTACCCAGTACCAGCTTCTTGGTAATGTGATGAAACATGCTAAAAAGGTAATTATTACAATAACAATAGACCCTAAAGAAGATCTTGATACCGCTCCAAAGGATCATCAGTTATTTGGAATGAGTAAGAAAGCAATACAAAAGCTTTATGCCATAGCTAGGGATAATGATGTGGCAATAGAGGAACCTATATATGCTGAAACTAGGAACGGGAGTATGGTACCATATCGTTTTATTAATTCACCAGCCCTAGGGGCCCTAGAGAATAATCTCTTTAGATATCCCTACGAGATTTATGATAAGGACCAGGATGAGATAAGAGTCCATGCATCAAAGGATGCAAAAGCTGAGGTGGCCTTTGTTTCAAGGGAGATTAAGAGGCTTGTTAGAGAAGAAGGCTACCGCTATAAGGATATTGCCGTAATAACCGGAGATATAGAGAATTATGGTAGGATTGTGAAGGAAAGCTTTACACAGCTTAACATTCCTTGCTTTATTGACTATAAAAAAGATATTCTCAATAATCCATTTGTTGAATTACTTCGTTCAGCTATAGCCATAGTTTCTGAAGATTATAGCTATGAAAGCGTATTTGGCTATTTGAGAACAGGCTTAGCAGGTATATCAACTGAAGATATAGATTTGTTGGAAAACTATATAATTGCTACTGGAATTCGTGGAAGTAAGAGGTATAGTGAACCATTTACAAGAAACTATAGAGGAAGAGAGAAGGTTGACCTAGATAGAATTAACAAGATAAGAGAAACCCTAATTGAGGATATAAGACCTTTATATGAAAGCTTAAAGGATAAAAGTAAGACTCTGACTGACTATACTCAAGCCTTATACGATTTAGGTATTAGATTGGATATTGAAGAAAAGCTTAAGAGATATCATGATAGGTTTATTGAAGCTGATAACCCCCTCTTAGCCAAGGAATTCGATCAAGTATATAAAATTGTAATGGATCTATATGACCAGATGGTATTACTCCTTGGATCAGAGAGCTGCACTATTAAAGAGTTTGGTGAAATACTTGAAACTGGTCTTATGGAGGCCAAGATGGGCTTAATTCCTCCGGGAGTAGATGAAATTGTTGTGGGAGACACAGAGAGAACTAGATTAAAGGATATTAAGATCCTTTTCTTCATGGGTATGAATGAAGGTATTGTTCCTAAGTCCCATGGAACTGGCGGAATTCTTTCTGATATTGAGAGGGAGCTTCTATTAACCAATGATATAGAGTTGGCTCCAACTAAGCGCCAACAGGGATTTATCGATCAGTTTTATATATATCTAAGTATGACTAAGCCAAAGGATAGGTTGTATCTGACTTATCATAAAATTAATGGTGAGGGCAAGTCGGTTAATCCTTCTTACCTTATAGCTAAGCTTAAGCAACTGATTGATAAGCTACCTATAATTAATGAGGATGATAGGAATAATGATATAGAACATATACTTAGAGACAACGGACTTTCATATCTGGCTGAAGGGCTTAGAACCTTTGGACAAGAGGAAGTTACGGATTTGTGGAAGGAATTATATGTAATATACCAATCAAGAGAAGAGACGGATAGGATACTAAAGAAGCTTATATCTGGAGCCTTTTATATTAATGAGGAAAAAGGAATTGGAAGGGAAGCTGCTAGGCTTCTATACGGCCAGGAGCTAGAGGGTAGTGTAACAAGATTAGAACGGTATGCAGGATGTGCATTTGCCCATTTCATGTCTTACGGTATGTCACTAGAGGAACGAAGAGAATATAAGCTTGCAGTTCCTGATATTGGTAATATATTTCACAATGCTATAGATAATTTCTCTAAGGAATTAGATAGAAGTCAATATACATGGCACAATATACCAGATGATCTTAGGGAGGATATGGCTATAAGATGTGTTGAGCAGGCTGTAGCTGATTATGAGAATTCCTATATAAGAAGTACTAAGAGGAATGAATATCTAATCACAAGAATAAAGAGGATAACCATAAGAACTCTATGGGCATTATGTAATCAGATTAAACAGGGTTCCTTTGAGCCTCTTGGCTATGAGATGGCATTTAGACATCTACCACATAATTCTTTAAGACTCCATGGTCGTATAGACCGGATTGATGTCTATGAGGATGAAGATAAGGTATATGTAAGGGTTGTAGATTACAAATCGGGTAATACGACCTTTGACCTTAATAGCATATATTATGGATTGCAACAACAGCTTTCCGTATATCTTAGTGCAGCTATGGATTATCTTACTAAAAGAAATCCAGATAAGGAAGTGGTCCCTTCCGGAATATTCTACTACCATATAGATGATCCAATAGTGGACAAATCCGGTCACGTGGAAGACGATATTATAAAGAAGCTGAAGATGAATGGTCTTATTAATAAGGACAAGAAGGTTCTCTCCCTTATGGATGGAAATCTAGGAGGACCTGATGGTAATCTACGGCCTTCAGTTAAATCAGTCATTGTTCCGGCAGAGACTAATAAGGATGGGGAATTGACTAAAAGATCCTCTGTGGCTAAAGGTAAGGAGATCAAGGCTCTAATAGATTATGTTAATAAGAAGCTTATTGAGGATGGAAAGCAAATTCTAGATGGAGATACAAGACTTAATCCATATAGAAGCAACAACCGTACTGCTTGTGATTACTGTGAGTTTCGTACTATCTGTGGTTTTGACAGTCGTCTGCCGGGCCATGGATACAGAAATCTTAATAAGAAGTCTACAGAGGAGCTAAAGAAAGAGATTTTTGGAGAAGAGTAAAGTGTGAAAGATAAATCTTTCACACAGAAGAACTGCGAAGCTAGCACAATGGTGCTCGCTCCTTGTTCTTCAGGATTTTTGAGATGCCGCTATGCGGCAACATATAGACTTAGCGAAAGGTTGGTATATAGATGGGTTGGACGAAAGCACAACAAAAGGTTATTGATACTAGAAATAAGGATTTACTTGTTTCAGCTGCAGCAGGCTCTGGAAAAACTGCTGTATTAGTTGAGAGGATTATTTCTATGATTTCTGAAGGGGATAATCCTCTTGATATTGATCGTCTATTAGTTGTTACCTTTACCAACGCGGCAGCAGCTGAGATGAGGGACCGTATTGGGAGTGCCATTGATAAGAAGCTTTTGCAAGAGCCGGATAATGCCCATCTTCAGAAACAGGTATCCCTGCTTCAAAGTGCTCATATTACAACAATACATAGCTTCTGCCTTAATGTTATAAGGAATTATTTTCACAGAATTGATCTGGATCCCTCTTTTAAGATTGCAGATGAATCAGAGATTACCCTTATGAAATCCGATGTGGTTGCTGATGTATTAGAGAAATGGTATGAGGAAGAAAGACCAGATTTCCATAAGTTTATTGAAAGCTATTCCTACTCAAAAACTGACGCCCCAATAGAGGATTTAATATTAAAAATGTATTCCTTTTCAATGAGTGCTCCTTGGCCAGAGAAGTGGATAGAAGATGCCAGTGAAGCATTTAATATTCTTTCTATAGAAGACATGAATAATACTAAGTGGATGGGTGATCTTCTTCATTATGTAAAAACTGTAATTGGTGACTTAATTGTTAAGAATAAAATGGCCATAGAATTATCTAATGGAACAGGGGGACCAACTGCTTATCTTCCAGCTCTTCTTTCAGATAGAGATTTACTAGAGGGAATTAATAAAGCCTCTAACTATGAAGAGTTTTACCAGGTATTAGGTGACATAAGCTATACAAGGTTATCCAGCAAGAGAGAAGAGGGAGTGGACCCTGAAATTAAAGAAAGGGTCAAAGCCTTAAGGGATGAAATTAAGAAAGCCATAAAGGATTTGTCTAGTCAGTTCTTTTATCAGCCTCCAGAAGAGATGATTGCAGATATCAAAGAGGTAGGAGATGTGATGAAGGTCCTTTTTCAACTAACGGGTGACTTTATCAAACAATTCGCTGATAAAAAGGAAGAAAAGAATATTATAGACTTTAATGATATAGAACATTATGCCCTAAGAATATTAGTATCGAAGAAAGCCATGGGTGTTGATGAAGGAACTATAGTTCCCACAGAAGCAGCTATGGAGCTGTCTGAGCAATTCATAGAAATATTAATTGATGAATATCAGGATAGTAACCTGGTCCAGGAAACAATATTAAAAAGCATATCAAGGGAAAGAAAAGGTGAGCCCAATAGATTTATGGTTGGCGATGTTAAACAGAGCATCTATAAGTTTAGACTGGCTATGCCTGAACTTTTCATGGAGAAATATAAGAGCTATTCGGTAGAGGATATCCTAGAGAATGGTGAGAGAAATCTATATCAGAGAATTGATTTAGATAAAAACTTCCGTAGTAGAAAGATTGTCCTTGACTATGTCAATATTATCTTTGAGCAGATTATGCAGGAATCTGTAGGAGGAGTGGCCTATGATGAAAAGGCGGCTTTATCTTACGGAGAGCTTTATGATGAATATGATAAGATGCTTGGGGCTGATGAAGTAATATCTGATACAGTAGAGCTTCTTTTAGTAACCGATGAGGCTAGAGAAGATGATGGGGATTATATTGATGAAGAGGCTTCAGACATGGGGAATAGGGATGAAGATATTGATGATACTGAAGATGAAATCTTATATACAAAAAAAGAAATTGAAGCCCTTGCTATTGCTAGAAGAATAAAGGAATTAGTAGATCCTGCTACAGGTATATCGGTTTATGATAAGAAGCTTAAGAAAAATAGAAGGGCTTCTTATAAGGATATAGTAATTCTACTTAGAAGCATGTCTGGCTGGTCTGAAATATTTGTCAATACCCTTGTTGGAGAAGGAATATCAGCTTATGCAGATACAGGAACAGGGTATTTTCAGACAGTTGAGATCATGAATATATTAAATTACCTAAGAATTATAGATAACCCTAGACAGGACATTCCTCTTGTAGGAGTACTCTATTCTCCAATAGTTGGTATGACCACAAGACAGCTGAGTAAGATTAAGGCTTTTGATAAAAATAGTAATATGTATACAGCAGTAATGTCCTATGTAGCTGATGGGGAGGATGAGGATATTAAGAATACTCTTGCTAGCTTCCTTGATCAGCTTAATGGGTTCCGCAGTATGGTTAATCATACTCCTATTCATGAGTTGTTAAATGAGGTGCTTAAGCAGACAGGGTATTCATATTATGTCAGTGCAATGCCTGGTGGAGAAAGACGTAAGGCCAATATAGATATGCTTTTATCTAAGGCCATCCAATTTGAAAAGGGAAGCTACAGCGGATTATTTCATTTTATCCGTTATATAGAGAAGCTACATAAGTATGAAGTTGATTTTGGGGAGGCTTCAACCTCAGGGGAACAGGACGATACAGTTCGTATTATGAGTATTCATAAGAGTAAAGGACTTGAATTTCCTATAGTCTTTGTCAGTGGTATGAGTAAGCAATTTAATATGCAGGATGTAAGAAGTAATATAATTCTTCATAATGAACTGGGAGTTGGACCTGATTACATCGATGTAGAGAAGAGAACAAAGGTAGCTACTTTGTTAAAGAAGGTAATTCAAAAAAAGGTACAGATTGAAAACCTGGGAGAAGAGCTAAGGGTACTATATGTTGCTTTGACCAGGGCAAGGGAAAAGCTTATTATGACAGGTTACCTAAAGTCCACAGAGGACTACGAGAAGAAGGATTTTACATTCTTTGAATTAATCTCAGCCAAGTCCTATCTAGACCTTGTCCTACCGGCAATGTTAAATTGTATAGAGAAAAGGGATGAGGGGGATAAGACTTCTAATGTAATTAGGGATAATTATATGAAGATTGAGGTCATCAATAAAAAAAGTCTTGTTAGTGAGGAAGTTAATAAACAGGTATTTATTAGTAAGGATAGAGAAAAACTAGAAAGTATAAAGCTTGGTAAGGTCTATGATCAGGACCTAAAGGATGAAATGGATAGACGTTTAGAATTCGTATATCCCTATGAAAATGAAAGAAATCTTAGGGTGAAGATGAGCGTATCTGAGCTTAAAAAGATGGGACAGTTTATTGATCAGGAGGAGGACAGCCTGATACTATATCCTCATACTGAGGAAGAGAGAGATAAAAGACAAAAGGATATAGATGAACTTGATATAGAGCATGATCCAGAAGGTGAGATAGAAGATGACTTTATATCAGAGTTCACCCCAACTATACCTAATTTTATAAGTAAAAGGGAAAGGGAGGTATCTGGTGCAGATAAAGGTACCTTATACCATAAGCTATTAAAGCTCCTTGACCTTAGTAAGGCCCATAATAAGGAGGAAGTTAACAAGCAGATATCCATAATGGTTTTAGAGAAGAAGATTGATGAAGCCCAGATAAGCCTGTTAAACCTAGGATATATCCATAATTTTGTCAACAGTAACACAGCCAAGAGAATGGGAAAGGCTCAGTTGGATAATAAGCTATATAAGGAGCAACAGTTTGTTATAGGCATTAAGGCTAATGAAGTTGGATATGATGCAAGTGATGAACTGGTCCTGGTTCAAGGAATTATCGATGCCTTCTTTGAGGAAGATGATCATTTGGTACTTGTAGATTATAAGTCTGATTGGGTTCGTGATGAGCAAACACTTATTGAACGATATAAGGTTCAACTGGACTATTATCAGAAGGCCCTAGAGAAGATATTTAAGAAAGATGTAAAAGAACGAATCATATACTCCCTAACTCTAGGTAAGGAGATATATTTGTAAATTCATACTGACAATATATCAGCTACCAATGACTTTAAACAGTTGTGAATTGAGATATGTTTTTATTATACTATAGCTGCTAGGAGAGTAAATTAGCAAATATAATAGAAACTGGGTTGTGTAGGTTTATAAATTCTGAAATTCGGGAACACTTTAATAAAGATTATATAAGAAGGGTGTCCTGAAGTATGAAAAAAGAGAAGAAGATTGATCTTAAGAATATAAAGCCTGAAGAAAAGATGAAATATGAGATAGCTGAGGAGCTAGGCTATCTTGATAAAGTAATGGCTACTGGGTGGAAGTCCTTAACGGCCAGGGAGTCTGGTCGTATCGGAGGGCTTATGACCAAGAAACGATACGAAGAGAGGAAGAAACAAGCTAAGAATATGGATAAGGAAAGCATGGTTTCTAAGAGTGAAGCTTAGTATTTTATCAATATGATTTCTAGTAAAGAGCATATATAGTATTATTCCAACAATCAAGTGAGAAGATATCTCCTGTGGCTAATACTACATATGCTCTTTACTAATTTTAAATATGATAAAGAAATATTATTTGGACTTAAGNTCTATGTTATTAAGCTTAAGATAGTTAATCCCGAGNAAACCCTTAATCCCTACACAAATACCACCAAGTAGTATTGAGGTATCCTGAAGTACTGAGGGAACTATCTTAACATAGCTATTCATTCTACTGGATAAAGATGCTTCTATACGATCAGTAATATGTGGGAAATTGATTGTAAATAAGCTATTTATTACTACAATATCTGGATTATACGCATTTAAAACATTGTTGACACATACAGACATATATTTAACAAATTGCTTCATAATATCACGGGCATCAGGATCTTTATTCTCATACATATCCCTAAATTCTTCAAAGCTTACTTCATCAAGTCCCTTTTTATCTGCAAACTGCTTAAGTAAGGTTCTTTCAGAAACATACTGCTCTAGACAACCCTTGTTACCACAAGGACACTGGCGTCCGTCGATTTCAACTATAGTATGTCCAAACTCACCAGCTCTTCCGTTATAACCAGTATAAAGTTGATGATCAATAATAATACCAAGTCCGACACCAGAATGAATACTAATGTTAGCTATATTATTATAATCATATTGGAAGGTCATCTCACCGATTACTGAGAGATTAGCCTCATTCTCCAAATATACAGGAGTATTAAAATGGGCGTTCAATTCTTCAGCCAGATTAAGATTAGACATATCATAATAAGGGGTAAATGATACACGATTATCTGAACTTACACCATGTATGCCAAGAGTTATTCCAACAAGACCATAAGGGCTATCCTTAGGTAGCTTCATTGATTCAACAAGACGAATTAATTCATCAATAAGGTTATATGGATTTTTAGGAGTCTTAATCTGCTTAAGACTACAATCCTCTCCCACTAAGTCTGACACGAGGGCAGATATTGTATCTACTCCTATATCGATGCATATAACATGTCCTGCTTTTTTATTTAAACTTAATAAAATGGGCTTTCTGCCAAGATTAGTGTCATCGCTACCAATCTCTATTACCAGTTTCTTATTAATTAATTCCTGAACTATGGCAGATATGGTTGCCTTTGTTAACCCAAGATATTTAGCTATAGCTGCTCTTGATATAGCTGTTTTGTTAATAATAGTTTCCAATACTAAATTAGTATTTATATCACGTATTAATTCTTTGCTGCCTGTTATCATAACAGTCACCTTTCGTTTTGAATTCTTTATAAGACAATGGCAGTAGTACTATACTCCCCTTGCTTTCATTGTTTAATGGTATCATATAAATTGGAAATTGTGAAGAGCTATTTAAGTTAGCATACTCCGGCAGTTACTATTCATCCTTTTAGATATTTTTCTGGTCTTATATACTTTAACAAGGATGAATAGTAAGATGAGATATGCTTGACATATATAGGGATGGTTGATATATTTAATACATATAGTTTAGTCACAAAATCAATTAATAAAGTTCTTTATATTGAGGTGAATTCGTACACTGTGAATTATGGAAATCAGAGATTTTCATGTTGAAGGTTTGCAGGCTACAAGGAAAGGGTGGTTATTGTTATGTTGTACATTGGTGTGGATTTAGGAACTTCCTCTGTGAAACTTCTACTAATGGATGAAGCTGGTGATATTAAGGGGATCGTAACCAAGGAGTATCCAATTTACTTTCCGAAGACAGGCTGGTCAGAGCAAGACCCAGAAGACTGGTATAGTGCCTTGGTTAGTGGGATTAAAGAATTAACAAAGGATTGTAATAAAACTGATATTGATGGAATTAGCTTCAGCGGCCAGATGCATGGAATGGTTATTCTTGATGAGGATGATAATGTGATAAGGCCTGCTATTCTATGGAATGACGGCCGTACTGGGGAGGAATGTGATTATTTAAATAAGGAGATTGGCAGAGATAAAATATCTAGTTATACAGCTAATATTGCCTTAACTGGTTTTACTGCGCCAAAGCTTCTATGGGTTAAAAAGCATGAACCAGAGAACTTCGCTAAGATTAAGAAGGTAATGCTTCCTAAGGATTACATAGCCTATAAACTTTCTGGAATTCACTGTACAGATGTCTCCGATGCTTCGGGAATGTTACTTTTTGATGTTAAGAATAAATGCTGGTCCAAAGAAATGTTAGATATCTGCGGGTTAAAAGAAGAACAGATGGCTAAAATCCATGAATCCTCTCATGTGGTTGGTAGCTTGACAGAAAAAGCTGCAAGTGAACTAGGCTTACCACATACTATCAAGGTTATTGCAGGAGGAGGAGACCAGGCAGTTGCAGCAGTTGGAACTGGAACCGTAGGGGAAGGTATGTGCAACATTTCACTGGGAACATCTGGTGTTGTATTTGTTGCCTCCCAGAAGTTTGCAGTAGATGATGATAATGCCCTTCATTCTTTCTGCCATGCTGATGGNAAGTATCATTTTATGGGAGTTATGCTTTCGGCAGCGGCATCTAATAAGTGGTGGATGGATGAAATAATAGGAACTAGAAATTATACCAAGGAGCAAGAGGGAATAACAGAGCTTGGTGAGAACAATGTATATTTTCTACCATATCTTATGGGTGAAAGGACTCCCCATAATAACCCTAATGCCAGGGGTACTTTTATAGGTATGACCATGGATACCACCAGAGAAGATATGACTCAGGCAGTTCTTGAAGGTGTCGCATTTGCACTTAGGGATTCCTTTGAGATAACCCAATCACTTGGTGTTGACATCAAGAGAGTTCGTATCAATGGAGGAGGAGCTAAGAGTCCACTTTGGTGCAAGATAATGGCTAATGTTCTTAATGTAAAGGTTGATAAGATTAATTCAGAGGAAGGTCCTGCCTTTGGGGCAGCAATTTTGGCTGCAGTAGGATGTGGCAGATATGCTACAGTAGAGGAAGCTTGTTCTAAGCTAATTAAGGTTACTCAAACTACAGACCAAGATCCTGAGTTAGTAGACAGATACAATAAGAAATACCAAGTGTTTAAAGAACTTTATCCTACATTAAAGGATATGTTTAATAAGATGGTGTAAGAATATTTGTAAAGTAGCGACAAGATTGATATCTTTTCGCTACTTTTTTTTATTTGCCACCATATTTTATCTATGGTAATATTAATTCTCAGAAGAATACTAAGTAATTACGAAACTATTCAGCTAATTAAACTAATTAGGATTAATAGATTATTGTGTTGTTTCGCAAATACCTACTAGTATTTCTTGGAAAGGAGTACTTACAATGGAGCCTTATACAAGCTTTGCATCTGTTTATGATATGTTTATGGATAATATACCCTATGATCAGTGGGCAGACTATGTTGATGGTTTACTAAAAAAGTACGGCATTCATGGAGGACTACTCCTAGAACTGGGCTGTGGTACAGGTAGCATGACAAGAAGATTATCTAACAAAGGATATGATGTGATAGGAATTGACTCCTCTGAGGAGATGCTTGCTATCGCTAGAGATAAAACTGAGGATAGTTCAATTCTATATCTTTGCCAAGATATGAGGGAATTCGAATTATATGGTACAGTAGCTGCAGTTGTAAGTGTCTGCGACAGTATGAATTACATTTTGTCAGAAGAAGATCTGATTAAAATATTTAGATTAGTTAATAACTACCTAGATCCTAAAGGGCTATTTATATTTGATTTAGATACAGAATATGCCTATAAAGATATTATTGGAGATAAGACAATAGCTGAGAACCGAGAGGAAGGAAGCTTTATTTGGGAAAATACTTATTATGAGGAGGAAAAGATTAACCAGATTGATCTAACTCTTTTCATTCCAAAAGAAGATAGTAGCTCTAATAAGCTGTTTATTAAGGAAGAGGAGACCCATTATCGCAGGGCCTATTCAATTGATACTATTAAAAGACTAATTGAAGAAGCAGGCATGGAATGGGTTACTGCATTTCATACATTATCAGAAGAGGCCCCAAGAAAAGATAGTGAAAGAATTTATGTAATTGCAAGGGAAAAACATCAAGAGGATAAATACTATATATAATTCACTTGATTATTAATAGATATAAGATGTATATAAGATAATGAAACTAAGAACCATAGATATATGAGAAATTAATATTATTAAAATTGGAGGTATATATGACCGATTATATAGTAAGAGCAAGTGCAGCTGATGGACATATAAGAGCATTTGCAACAACAACAAGAGAGATGACTGAGTATGCTAGAGAGATTCACAATACAAGTCCAATAGCTACAGCAGCATTGGGAAGAACATTAGCTGCAGGGGCAATGATGGGTATTATGATGAAGGGGGAGAAGGATCTTCTAACCCTACAGATTAAAGGGGATGGACCAATGGGAGGAGTAACTGTTACTGCTAATTCTAAAGCAGAGGTTAAGGGTTATGTCTACAATCCAGAAGTTATGTTACCCCCTAGTGTAGAAGGTAAATTAGATGTAGGTGGAGCAATTGGATCTGGAACCTTACGTGTTATAAAGGACTTGGGCCTTAAAGAGCCTTATGTAGGGCAGACTAATCTAGTGACAGGTGAAATAGCAGAGGATTTAACCTATTATTTTGCTACTAGTGATCAAGTTCCCTCCTCTGTTGCTTTAGGTGTTCTTATGAATAAAGATAACACAGTTAAAAGGGCAGGAGGATTTATAATTCAACTTATGCCATTTGCTTCTGATGAGATAATTGATAAGCTTGAAGCAAAGTTAGGACAGATTACAGGTATTACCAACCTTCTAGACCAGAATATGTCTCCGGAGATGATATTAGAGTATGTCCTTGGGGATTTTGATTTAGAGATACTTGGGAAGGAAGCTACGTCTTATGTCTGCGATTGTAGTAAAGAAAGAGTTGAGAAAGCTATCATGACAATCGGGGCAGAGGATATTAGTGAAATGATTGAAGATAATGAACCAATCGAAGTAAACTGCCATTTTTGTAACAAAAATCATGACTTTTCTGTAGATGAGCTAAAAGAGATACTTGAAAAGAGTGGTAAAAATTAGACCAAAATGTTAAAATGTTCTGGGCAGCACCTTTAAGGGAGGTGGCTCCTAGTTATCCTATCAAATATTATATGATTAATATAGAAAGGTGGGTTATATATGAATTTTGGTTTTTTTGATGAGACAAACAAGGAGTATGTCATTACTAGACCAGATACTCCAGCACCATGGGCTAATTATCTTGGTTCACCAGAGTACGGTGCAATAATTAGCAACAACGGAGGTGGCTATAGCTTTGTTAAAAGTGGAGCCAATGGAAGAATAACTCGATATCAGTTTAATCAAGAGGATAAACCGGGNAGATATGTTTATCTAAGAGATGAGGATGATAAGGACTATTGGTCAGCCTCCTGGCAACCGGTAGGAAAGCCATTAGGAGCAGGCTATGATCAATACCAGAGCCAGTGCTGCCATGGAACAGCCTATACAACAATCAAGGCTCAGTACAAGGGTATAGCATCAGAAGTGCTTTACTATGTTCCCCTAGATGAAACCCACGAAGTTTGGCATGTTAAGGTAAAAAACACAGATGATAGACCTAGAAATATTTCTGCTTTTGGCTATGTAGAGTTTACCAATGATGATAATTATGAACAAGATTCAATAAATCTTCAGTATACCTTATTTATTACAAAGACTTATTTTAAAGGAAATAAGATATTACAAGTAATTAATGAGAATACTGAAAGAGATGAAACTGGATCTAATAATATGGAACGCTTCTTTGGATTAGCAGGTGCTAAGGTAAGCTCATATAATGGGGATAAGTCATCTTTTATTGGAGGTTATAGGAGTTATAGTAATCCCATTGCTGTGGAAAGAGGTAGATGTGATAATGTACTTAATTACAATTCCAATAGCTGTGGAGCCTTACATACAACTATGTCCTTAGAGCCTGGGGAGGTAAAGGAATTTACCTTTATCCTTGGTAAAAAGAATGATAAGGAATCTGCAAAAATAATAGAACGATATGATGATGTTAATAAAGTGCATTCAGAGCTATCAATATTAAAGAAATATTGGCATGAGAAGCTTAATAACTTCCAGGTAAAAACCCCTGATGAGAACTTTAATGCTATGGTTAATACATGGAATGCATATCAATGCTTTATAACATTCATATGGTCTAGAGCAGCTTCTTTTACTTATTGTGGACTTAGAAATGGTTATGGTTATAGGGATACTGTCCAGGATATTCAGGGAATTATCCATCTGGATCCAGCTATGGCAAAGGATAAAATAATTTTTATGCTTTCAGCTCAAGTTGATAATGGAGGTGGTTTACCTCTAGTTAAATTCGACCATAATGCCGGTCATGAGGATACACCTGATGATCCTTCCTATGTTCAGGCAACAGGACATCCTGCATACCGTGCAGATGATGCCTTGTGGCTATTCCCAACCATATACAAATATATATCTGAAACAGGAGATACAGAGTTTTTAGATGAGGTAATACCATTCGCTAATAAGGATGAAGGTACAGTATATGAGCATCTTAAGAGAGCGATTAATTTCTCCATGGAAAGATTAGGAGCACATAAGATGCCTGCAGGGCTTCATGCGGACTGGAATGATTGCTTAAGACTTGGAAAGAAGGGCGAATCCACATTTGTAGCTTTACAGCTATATTATGGAATGTCTGTAATAAAAGATATTGCTCACGGTAAAAATGATAAAGAATATGTAGACTACATTGATAAAGTTCAAGGGGAGTTAAAAGATAGTATTAATGACAATTGCTTTGAGGGAGATCGTTTTATTCGTGGATTTAAGGAAGATGGTCAGGTTATCGGCTCTAAGAAGGATCCTGAGGCTAGCATGTGGCTAAATCCCCAGTCATGGGCTGTTATTAGTGGACTTGCTACTAAGGATCAATCTGAAAAAATATTAGAAAGTGTTAATAGGGAACTTAATACAGACTATGGAGTAAGACTCATGGCCCCTCCCTATAGAGACCATGCATTTGAAGGTGCATTAGCCATATTATTTAATCCTACTACAAAGGAAAATGGTGGTATATTCTCCCAGTCCCAAGGTTGGATTATTCTGGCGGAGTCATTAATGGGTAATGGTAATAGAGCTTATGAGTATTTTAAGGAAACCTCCCCAGCTTCAATGAATGATAAAGCTGAAGTAAGAGTTCTGGAACCTTATGTTCATGGTCAATTTGTGGAAAGCGTTGACAGTCCTTTTGAAGGACGAGCTCATGTTCACTGGCTGACAGGAACTGCATCAACGGTTATGGTTGGTTGTGTTGAAGGTATCCTTGGTATGAGACCAGATCCTAATGGGTTAAGAATATCCCCTAGTATTCCAAGTACATGGAATGAATTAACCATAAAGAAGAAATTTAGAGGCAAAACCTTGAATATTAAGATTTCAAATCCTTCTGGAGCAGAGAATGGATTTAAGGAATTCTATGTTAATGGTGTAAAGCAGGAGACTAATTATCTAGCAGAAAAGTTAATGAAGGATAATAACGAAATTTTATTAGTTATGTAGCTCTTTTAAAAGCATATCTGTGCACCAGATATTTTGCTGTAAAGGGATATGATTAGTTAATGGATAGAGTTTCTATCAAAAAATGACATTTAATCACAAGTCTTTATGAGAGGATGAACACTAATGGAACATGAAAGTAGCAATATTTCTTCGGGTTTACATGAAGAATGTGGAGTTTTTGGAGTTTATGATTTGAATGGCAATGATGTGGCATCTACAATTTACTATGGCTTATTTGCCCTGCAGCATAGAGGTCAGGAAAGCTGTGGTATAGCAGTAAGTGATACTAATGGTCCCCTTGGCAGAGTCAAATCCCATAAAGGTATGGGATTAGTTAGTGAGGTTATTTCCCATGAAGACTTGGAAGCCCTTCCTGGTAATATAGGAGTTGGCCATGTTCGTTATGCAACAGCTGGGGAGAGCACTATCCAAAATACTCAGCCCTTAGTTCTTAACTATGCCAAAGGTACATTAGCACTAGCCCATAATGGAAATCTTATAAACACACCAGAGCTCAAGAAAGAACTAGAATATACAGGTGCTATTTTTCAAACAACCGTTGATACAGAGATAATAGCTTATCACATTGCAAGGGAACGACTTCACAGTAAAACCATAGAAGAAGCGGTGGCAAAAACTATGAAAAAGCTAAGTGGAGCATATTCCTTAGTAATTATGAGTCCAAGAAAATTAATTGGAGCTAGGGATCCATTAGGATTTCATCCTCTTGTAATAGGTAAATTAGATAATTCTTATATATTGGCATCAGAAACAGCAGCTCTTAATGCAGTAGATGCTGAGTTTATAAGAGATGTCCTTCCTGGAGAAGTCGTTATGATTGACAAAGAGGGAATACACTCTAATACTTCATTATGCCAAGATAAAGTAGCAAGATGTATCTTTGAGTATATATATTTTGCTAGACCTGATACCCGGATTGACGGTGTTAGTGTATACGATTCAAGAATAATGGCAGGAAGAATTCTAGCACAAACCTACCCTACTAATGCAGATATTGTAGTAGGTGTGCCGGATTCTGGGAATGCAGCAGCTCTTGGCTATGCTCTAGAATCAGGAATTCCCTTTGGTATGGCCTTTGTAAAGAATAGTTATGTAGGACGTACATTTATTAAACCAAAGCAAGCCTTAAGGGTAAGCAGTGTACGAATTAAGCTTAACGTTCTTCCTGAGGTTGTTAAGGGTAAAAGAGTTGTAATGATTGATGACTCAATAGTTAGAGGAACAACTAGTGCTAATATTGTTAGAATGCTAAAGAAGGCAGGAGCAACAGAGGTCCATGTTCGAATTAGCTCTCCTCCATTCCTTAACCCATGCTATTATGGAACAGATATTCCTACAGGTGATCATCTGATTGCAAGACATAATACTATAGATCAGATAAGGGATGTAATCGGTGCAGATTCTTTGGGATACCTATCTGTAGACAGGCTTAGTGATTTGGTTAAAGGTGATAGGGGCTATTGTGATGCTTGCTTTACTGGGAATTATCCTATAGATCCTCCTAAGGGAGAAATACGTGGAGAACATGATGTTTAAGTTATGATTGAATAATATAGATTTTTCAATGGCAACTTTGTGCCTATGGCCAAAAGCTTGCGGGTTGCAAAGAAGATACAGTAGTTAGTGTGAAAGGTATGGATAAAGTTATGAATAAGGTTGCAAGATTTGAAAAGGTTAGTATAGAACAGTTTACAAAGGATTGGTTAGATACCTTTCATGAAGCAGATAGTAGTAAGGATAGTAATATATTAGCTGAGATAAAAAGAATATATGATAATATAAAACTTCCAAAAAGAGCTACAAAAGGCTCTGCAGGCTATGATTTTTATAGCCCAATAGACTTTACTCTAAAACCAGGTGAAACAATAAAACTACCAACTGGGATTAGAACCTTTATTGAAGAGGGATGGGCCCTTACCTGTTATCCAAGAAGTGGATTAGGGTTTAAATATAGATTACAGTTAAACAACACAGTAGGTATTGTGGATAGTGATTATTATGATTCCGATAATGAAGGACATATCTTCTGTAAGATGACCAATGACAGTAATGAAGGTAAAACAGTTTCGATTGAAGAAGGAATGGGCTTTATGCAGGGAATATTTCTGCAATATGGCTTAGTCTATGATGATGATACGGACGCAATTCGTAATGGGGGCTTTGGGAGTACAACTAATCAAGGATAGGTAGAGAGTTAAAGCTCAGGAAAGGCAAGATTTAAGATGAATTTATTAACGATAGACAATATGAGTAAAAGCTATACTGAGCGTTTACTCTTTGATAAAGTAACCCTTGGAATCCATGAGGGGGATAAGATAGGTGTTATCGGTATTAATGGTACTGGTAAGTCCACTCTCCTTAAGATTATTGCTGGGCTAGAGGAGCCAGATGAGGGCACAGTCACTAAGGGAAAGACTGTTAGAATTGGTTACCTTCCTCAGACACCAGAGTTTGATAATGATTTATCCATCCTTGCCAATGTGGTGATTAACCAAAAAGCGGAGGAGGAATATCGTAATTTGGAAGGTGAAGCCAGAGCAATGCTGACCAAGCTTGGCATTAATGATTCTAGTATTTCACCTGAATTTTTATCTGGAGGACAAAAAAAGAGAGTTGCCCTAGTTCGCACTCTTCTTACACCAGCAGATATACTTGTACTTGATGAGCCTACGAACCATCTGGATAATGAGATGGCAGAATGGTTAGAGGATTATCTGAATAAATATCGTGGGGCATTTATCATGGTTACCCATGATAGATATTTTCTAGATAAAGTAACCAATAAAATAGTTGAGATAGATAAAGGACAAATATATCAGTATGATGCTAACTTTTCAAAATTCTTAGAACTTAAAGCCCAGAGAGAAGATATGATAGAAGCCACGGAACGTAAGGCCAAGAGTCTGTATCGTATGGAGCTTGAGTGGATGAAACGTGGGGCAAGGGCTAGGTCCACTAAGCAGAAGGCTAGAATAGAACGATTTCAGGAGTTGAAAAATCGTGGNGTAATAGAAGAAGANGGAAAGGTAGAAATCAACGCACTTTCCTCTCGTATGGGTAAGAAGACTATTGAGCTATATAACATAGATAAATCTTTCCCACGCAAATCTGTGTCTGGGGCCCAAGGTTTGCCGACTACGATGGAAGGCATGGCTGCTAATATATTAATAAAGGACTTTACTTATATATTCCTTCCAGAGGATCGGATTGGAATCATAGGCCCTAATGGCTGTGGTAAGACCACATTACTTAAAATAATATCTGAAAAAGTGGAGCCTGATTCCGGAACTGTTGAAATTGGTTCTACAATAAAGATCGGATACTTCTCCCAAGAAAATGAATATATGGATGATAATCTTAGAGTGATTGACTATGTTAGAGAGACAGCAGAATATATTCAAACCTCAGAGGGGTCCATGTCTGCTTCTATGATGTGTGAACGGTTTTTATTTACTGGTTCAATGCAGTACTCTTTGATCGGTAAATTATCAGGTGGGGAGAAGAGAAGGCTTTATCTTCTAAAGATTCTTATGGAAGCTCCTAATGTACTTATACTAGATGAGCCTACTAATGACTTGGATATTTATACCCTGGCTGTACTTGAAGAATACTTAGAAACATTTCCTGGCATAGTTATATCAGTTTCCCATGACCGATATTTTCTAGATAAAATGGCAACACGAATATTTGCCTTTGAGGGTGAAGGAGTTATCAAGCAGTACGAGGGGAACTTCACAGATTACAAGGAAGCTAAGAGTCTTTCAGAGGATGATAATATTATTGGGAATGAAGAATGTCCTAGTTATATTGATGAAAAGAAAGCTGAGAATATAGCTAACTGGAAGCAGAAAGATACAAGACTAAAGTTCACTTATAAAGAACAGATGGAATATGATACCATAGATGAAGATATAGAAAAACTTGAGCTTGAAATTGAGGAAACCGATAATGCCATTACCCTTGCTGCCACAGATTATACAAAGCTGAATGAGCTTATGGAAAAAAAAGAAGGGCTTGAGAAAGCCCTAGAAGTTAAGATGGAACGATGGGTTTATCTTAATGATCTGGCAGAGAAGATAGAAGCTCAAAAAGACAATTAGTAATCATAAGCTAACTTAATTCATTAAGAATGACTTGCAGTAATTGGTCATTCTTATCCTGGGTTAGGAAGCAAAATCGAATAAATCTATCAGCTAAGAAAGGAAATGTTGAGCAATTTCTAATCATATACCCTTTCTTGATAGCGGCATCGAATAAATTAAAGGAGGAGATATCCTCCTTTAATATTTTAATAAGGATAAAATTAGCACTTGGTTTGTAGTATTTGAGGCCGGAGCAATTATCAAGTATACTGCAGATACGATTTCTTTCTTCTTTTATTAGCTTTCTTGTATCATTGATATACTGCCCGTCAGTAAACATGTATTCACCAGCTACTGCAGCCAGAGAATTAATTGTCCATGGATTTTTTCTTTGATTGATTTCCTTAATTAGTTCTTTATTGCTACATATAGCGTAGCCTAATCTGAGTCCTGGGGCTGCAAAGAACTTGGAGGTCCCCCGCAAGATTATAAGGTTATTATAGTTCTTAGTAAGAGGAACGGATGTTATAGACATTAAATCATCAACAAACTCTACATAGGTTTCATCTACCATTACAAAGATGTCTTTCTTCTGGCAGATATCTAATATTTCCTTCATGTCATCATTTTTAATGGATGTAGAAGTAGGATTATTAGGATTGCATAGTATTAGAAAGTCCACATCCTTTGATAGTTCATGGTCTAAAGAGGATATGTTTAAGGCGAAATCATTATCTTCATCTAAAGGATAATAGATAGCATCTCCCCCGCCAAGCTTAACTTCCCTTTCATATTCAGAATAAGTGGGACCAATAATAAGTGCTTTTTTAGGACCCTTAATCTGTATAAACAAAGATATTAACTCCGTAGCACCATTTCCCACAATAATTTTGTCCATATCAATATTAACATAATCAGCAATATGCTTTCTTAGGGAGCTATATTCCCTATCTGGGTAACTCATAATGGCATCAATTCTACTGGCCAAGCCAGATTTGAGCTTTGGGGAAAGACCAAGGGGATTCACATTATCTGAAAAGCTAGTTATACTATCTTTCTTAATTCTGTATAATTTTTCAATTGCTTCAAGATCACTTCCGTGAAAATGTTCTGTATATTTAGTCATTGTGACCTCCTTTGTAGATAAATACTAGATTTTTTTCCATATATGCATTATAATTATTATTAATATTATTTGCAAGAAAATACAGGATATAGACAAAAGATTAGATCTAGCCTTGAACAAATCCACTGAAGAGAAATAGGCGAATACTTTGCTAAAATATACTACTTGAGGTGATAAATTGAAGGAAAAGATAGGGCGTTTTTCAAAAGGGGATTTTGATTATCAGCTACCTTTTATTTATCTTTCTGAAGGCAGCATTGATATTACAATTGAAGCTGGTAAAACACATGAGGGTAGTTTTACTATAAGTAATAGTGCTTCCCAGACTATGAGGGGAATTCTGTGCTCATCTCATAGGTTGTTAACCTTTAAGGAAGCTAAATTTGTCGGTTCGGTTAATAAAATCTATTATCAATTCGATGGAAGTAATCTAAAGGCTGGAGAAACTATTAAGGGTACAATCAGTATAATTACTGATTGTGGAGAACAGATTTTGGATTTTGTTGTTAACACCGAGGCCCCTTATTTCATGTCACCTCTTGGTAAAATCAAAGATCTTTTTCAATTCGCCAGTTTAGCAAGAATGGATTGGAGCGAAGCAAAAAAAATATTTAGATCCGAGGATTTTGAACGGGTATTTTTACAAACTGAAGAAAAATACAAGTCAATCTATCGTAATCTATGTAAAAGTATTTCTACCAGTCAGGCTTTAGAAGAATTTCTAATAGCTATACATAAAAAATCCAAGGTAGAACTTAATATTGATAAAGTTATACTAGAGTATCAATTGTTTGAAGAGAGTTTGATGGATAAATTGACCCTAACTAAGAATCAATGGGGTTATGTAGAGATAAAAGTAAGCACAGATGTAGAGTTTATTCAATTTGAGCAAAAGTTTATATGGGGTGACTTCTTTTTAGGTAATACTTATCCGGTGTCATTTGTAATAGATCCCAAGAAGATGAGATACGGGAATAATTATGGACGGATATGGATTAAAACTGTTCATGAGACAATAATGGTTGAAGTAAGATGCTCCCGTCGAAGAGAGATAGAGCAGGATGAGAGCTTAGCTAGACTGTCTTATAAATCCTTTTATAAATTAGGGAGAAGCTATATAAACTTTAGACTTAATAAAATTGATCGTGAAAAGTATATTGTAGATAGTCGAAGACTTATAGCATTAATGGCAGAGGACCCTGAGGAGTTTACTAAAGGGCTGTTATTAACCTACATAGAGATTATCTCTGGTAACATGAAAAAAGCAGAAGATTTGATGAGGGAGTTAGCCCAGCAGGAGGCATTGCTAAAAAGTAGTTCGATACTTCTTTACTGTGGATATCTTTACCTTAGAACTTTAATATATAATGATGAGACAATTAAAGATGAAGCTAGTAAGGCCATCCGAGGGTTCTATGAAAGGGGATACCCTGATTGGAGACTTTTATGGTTTCTACTGAACATAGACAAGCAGTATGAAGGGAATAGAAGCTTAAAGCTGGCTCATATTAAGGAGCAGTTTAAGGGGGGATGCTACAGTCCTATATTATACTATGAGGCAGCAGTAATATATAATGAAGAACCATATCTACTTAATGAAATCAATTCATTTGAGACACAGGTTCTTAATTTTAGTATAAAAAATTCCTTGGTTACCTTAGATGTAGCCATGCAGTATACATATTTAGTTAATAGGAAAAAGCACTATCATCATATGCTGTATAAGGGTCTAGTGATGCTATATAAGCATTTCCCAGAGACAGACATACTATCAGCTATATGCAGCACCCTAATTAAGGGAATTAAAAAGTCTAAGGAATTTCATAAGTGGTATCGCATGGGGGTTGAGGCACAGCTACCTATTACTGAGCTTTACGAGTACTTTATGTATTCTAGTAATGAGGCTGATGATGAGTTGCTACCTCAATCAGTCCTATTATATTATATATATAATAGCAATTTGAACGAAAGAAAAAAGGCATACCTCTATGCCAATATTATTGAGAACAAAGATAAGATTGAGCCTATATATAGATCATATTTGAAGAAGATGGAAGTTTTTGCAGTAAAGCAATTAGAGGCTCATAATGTTAGTCGCAACTTATCAGTACTATATAATGAATTCTTTTCCCATGAGAATATAGATTCCAATGTGGCACATAGTCTGCCCTATGTTATGTATAGAAATGAGATAAGCTGTGATAATCCCAACATTACATCTGTTGTTGTAATACATGATGAGTGGGAAGAGGAAGAAAGTGCTCAATTTGTTGACGGTAAGGCATTGGTTGATATTTATACTGATCATGCCAAGATATTCCTTGTAGATTCTATAGGAAATCGTTATCTTAAGTCAGTGGACTACGCCAAAGCACCCCTTATGAAGTCAGAAGACTTTGAAACAAGTTGTATGGAATATAGCAATCATCCAAAGCTACTACTTCATCTTTTTAATAGGTTTCAGAATTATCGCATAATCAATGAAAAGTCAATATCTATAAGGAAGAAAATATTGTCTATAGAAGGGCTACCAGAACTATATTACTATGATTGCTTGGAGGATTTAGCCGAATACTATTATGAAAACTATGATGATGAGCAATTAGAGTATTATCTTAGCCTAATTGATATTCATAGGGCTAGACCTGAGAAGAGAATCAGGCTATTGGAATATATGGTGAGAAGAGGACTATATTCTAAGGTTCAAGATGCTATCCAAACCTTTGGTTATGAAGATATTTCTATAAATCTATTAGTCAAATATTGCTCAGGATGGTTGGATAATAGCAATGAAGATAATAAAGAGGAATTTGTGCTGGATCTATGTACTTACGCTTTTTCCAAGCATAAGTATGATGAAGCTATATTAAAATATTTAGTACGATATTATCATGGATCCACTAGGGAAATGTTTGAAATATGGAAAGCTGCTATAAAGTTTGAAGTCGATACTCGAAAGATAGAAAAACGACTACTGGTCCAGATGCTTTTCACCGAGGGATATGTCCAAGGAAGCTTTCTAGTATTTAATGAATATTATAAAAATGTTACGAACCGCTTGATTGTTAGGGCATTCCTATCATTTTATGCATATAAATATGTGATTCATGGATGGGTAATAAACAAAGAGCTTTTTCCTATTATGAGGAGAGAGTTGAATTATGAGGAAAATGATCTATGTCTAATTGCCTGGCTAAAATATAATTGCAAGAATAAAGGGCTTTCAGATAATGATAAAGCATTTATTGAGTACCAAATTCATCGTTTGGTTAAAAAGGGTACTATACTACCATTCTTTACAGAGTATAGTGAGATTATAAAGCTTCCAGAACGAATTATTGATAAGTGCTTTGTGGAATATAAGACTGACCCTCGTAAACAAGTATTTATCCATTATCGTTTATTAAATAATGGAGATTCAGAAGAGTATATTACAGAGAAGATGCCTAATGTGTTTATGGGTATTCACCTTAAGGAATTTGTACTTTTTTATCATGAGATACTTCAATACTATATAACTGAGGAATATGGGGATGATGTAATAGTTACAGAAAGCTTTCAGCTTCATCATGATACTACCCCTTCAGAAGGTGAATCAAGGCATAACCAGATAAACCTGATGCTTATGACAAAAGAAATGAATGATGATACAACCCTTTTAGAGCTTATGGAGCAGTACGTTCGAACTGACTATTTTATAGGACAATGTTTTCAGCCGATTGATTAAACATGACAGGGTGGTTGATCTTTTTCTCCCGGGCTTTTGAGACACTACATGGCGGCATCATGTGAGTTTAGTGTGAACAAAAATTATAGGATGAAAGGCAAGGATACTAAGATGGACAAGTATAGAAAACTAATCATAGGGTATGACCTATGTGAAGACTTTACCCAGGTTAGTTGCTATAGCTACAAGCAGCATGAGCCAATTACAATAAGTGATAAAGATGATGATAATGGCTTAATACCAACAGTACTATGTGTTAAGCATGATACTAAACAATGGCTTTTTGGTGAAGATGCTCTTAGTTGTGCATTTGAAAATGAAGGAATATTGATTGACAACATTCTTGCTAAAATAAAATCTAATGAAGAGACAATTATTTATGATCAGAAATTCTCTGGAATTAATCTTTTGGAGAAGTTTCTTCGGAAATCACTAATGCTGGTTAAAAAATATTTTCCCACTGAACCAATTACTAAAATAGTTGTAACTATTAGCAATTCTGATCCCCATTTAGTTAATGCCATCTATGAAGCCTTGTATCTTCTAGGAATAGATAAGGATCGAGCAGTTATAATAAGCCATGCGGGTGTGTATATGTACTATGCCTTAAGTCAAGAAAGGGCCCTATGGATGAATGATGTGGGCTTATTTGACTTTGATGAAACTGGGCTTAATTATTACCAGATACATATTAATCGAAACACAAGGCCTATTGTAGCAGGGCTTATAAAGAAGGATCTTACAGATATTTTAACTATTGACATGTTAGAAGATAAGAACATAGATCTTGGATATGTCTTTTGCAGTGCAGCTGATAGGATTTTATATAAGCAAATCATATCAACCCTATACTTTACGGGTAAGGGCTTTAAGGGGAATTGGGCTGAAGATGCTATTAAAAGTCTTTGCCGAGGGCGAAGGGCCTTTATTGGGCAAAACTTATATACTAAGGGAGCATGCTACGCAGCTAAGGAGTTGTCTGGTGATAGGGAGTTAAGTGATTATATTCTTTTAAATGAAGAAATGATTACATGCTCCATATGGATCCGTGTATATAAGGATGGTAAAGTGAAAGAGGTTCCCATCAGCGAAGCAGCAGTAGAATGGTATTTGGTGAAACAAAATATAGAGGTTATACTTGATAATGAGGCAGAGATAAATCTTATATTAAAAAATATCATGACAAAGGAAGTTGTTAGAGAAAGGTTAGTATTAAACCAGCTTCCTGAACGGCCAAGGAGAATGACTCGTTTAGACATTCACATATCCTGTTTGAGCAATTCTCAGTTAAAGGTTGATATCACTGATTTGGGATTTGGTGAACTTTATCCTGCCAGTGGACATGTATGGGAGTTTGTATTAGAAATGTAAAGAAATGAGGGCGTTTAGTGTGAAAGATAAGACTTTCACAAGTGAATGGTATTCACAATTCACTTTGCAAATATTGTGCTCTATGCTACATGAAAATCAGAGATTTTCATGTATAAAGTTTGCAGGCTGTGATGAAAGGGATGGTTATTAACATGGGCAACTTAATATTGTGTAGTGGAGAACGTACTAGTAGACCTTATGTGTTTCCATCCTCTAATTTTCGTATATATTCTATAGAGGAATTATGCTATTATTTATATAATCATGTATACTTGATAGAGGAAAGCTTAATCACTGATTCATTAATTGATTGGATAGGTACTGAATTAAAGCTCACTGAAAGGTCCCAAAAGCTGAAGAACATGAAGGAACAAGGGGCGGATATTAAAACCATTGTTACTTGTATCTTATGTAGCTGTGATTATTATAATGAAGGTGAGATTAAGGACATATTAAAGGTTTTAGATACTATTATCGGAATGCCTTTAGTAAAGAGAAATATTATTAGAGCTACAGAATTTCTTAAGAATAAAAAATACTTGGAGTCCTTAAGGGCTTATGAATTAATACTTAGCTCAGAGGGTGCAACTGATTTGACCTCAGAGGAGTACGGCAGTATTCTTCATAATATGGGAGTGGCTTTGGTAAATACAAAAGGATTGTCATCTGCTAGTGAACTATTTCTTAGAGCTTATGAGAGAAATCAGCGGGAGGAAAGTCTTAAGCAATATCTCTATACCATTAAGCTAAAGGGAGAAGATATTGATAAGGAATTAGAGCAACTACAATTGGATGATAGCTTAAAGAAGGAGATAGATAACAATATTGAAATAATATTTGAAGAGGCTAATGAAAGTCATAGTATGTCACGTATAAAGCGATTAAGACAATATATAGCTGAAGGAAAGATAGCAGAGTATTATAGGGATGTAGATGAGACTATAGAAAAGTGGAAGGTAGCAGAAAGACCATTATAAAGAAAGGCATGGATATAAGAATGGGGTTCCTAGATATTTTTAAAAAGGGAGAAAGTAGGGAGGAGAGGAATAGCTCATCAGGAAGTGTTAAAACTACAACTGCCAATGTCAACTCTAACAGTATGGAGCAGCTAGGGTTTATTAAAGAAAATTGTGATATGATCGCAGAAAGTGATCGTCAGATAGCAGAAGCTAAAGTTGAATATCAGGCAGTAACCTCCTATCTTACTGATATGCAAAAGATTGATATGATTCCAAGGGATCAAAGAGAAAATCTTGAGGATGCGGCTAAAAAAATTTACAACCTTACTTTGGAGAGAAACAAATTCCAGGAAAATCACACCAGAATATTGGATCGACAGTATCGGATTTTTGAGCGTTATGAGTTGCAAATACCAAAAGAATTGCCTTCTATTAAAGAAAAGGAAGAATATCAGAAAAAAATAGATAAGGACATAGAATATCTGGAAAATGAGAAACATATTCTGGCTGAGGAAAAAGAAGATATTATTGGCAAGCAAGGATATCTTAGGTCTATTGCCATTGCAACAAGCGTTGTTGTGGTACTATTGTTTATGCTTTTTGCATTTCTTGGAAGAGATGATAATCTTAACCTTTCAATTCCTTTTCTACTTACAGTGCTTATGGGTATGGCATCCGCATTTTATATTTTTATGGAGACCAGAAAAAATAATTATGATTTTCAATTAGTACAATTAAAGCAAAATAGACAGATTGTTCTTATGAATAAGGTGAAGATTAAGTCTGTTAATAACTTNAATTACTTGGACTATACATACAATAAGTACATGGTGGACAATTATGAGGATTTAAAGTCACTGTGGGACGAGTTTATAATGCTTAAGGATGTGATNAAGCGATACCAGAGTAATACTGAGATGCTGGAGTTCTATAATAAAGAGCTGGTTGATGAATTGAATAGATTCGATGTTGCTGATGCAGAAATATGGATATATCAACCACTGGCTATCCTTGATAATAGAGAAATGGTAGAAATCAGACATAGACTTAATGTTCGCAGACAAAAGCTTAGGGACAGAATGGATGCCTCCATGAAGCAAAAGGAGGAATCATTGGAATTAATTAATTCAGTAATTAAGGCTAATCCTCAGTATAAGAGTGAAACTAAAAGACTTTTGAAAGAGTATGGAATAGTAAGTCGGGGTAGTTTAAAGGTTGAAGAATAAATGACTTGACATTTTTTAAATTATTGAATAGTATATTAGTTAATTATCATATGTTAAATGTATTGATGGAGAGGATAGATAAGTAGGGCTTATCAGAGAGGATTACCCACCGGCTGAAAGGTGATCTAAAGCAAGCTTGCCTATTGTAGCTCTTGAACAACATTTCTGAACCCTTATGGTGCGTAGGAAGTGTCGGGAAGTCCCGTTATAGACAAAGAGATGGAGAGGTGTATTTTTTATCTCCATGAATAAAGGTGGTACCACGGTTCTTCGTCCTTTGGGATGAAGAACCTTTTTTGTTTTATTAACTTTATTAGATTTAATTATGGAAATTAAGAATGAAAGGGAGACATTTATGAACAAGGAACTAGCAAAAACCTATGATCCAAAGGATATTGAGGACAGAAGGTATCAAGAGTGGATAAAGAACAATTATTTTCATGCTGATGTGGATAAAAGTAAAAAACCATTTACTATTATTATGCCACCTCCTAATATAACAGGTCAATTGCACATGGGTCATGCCTTAGATAATACCATGCAGGATATTTTAATTCGTTTTAAAAGAATGGAAGGATATAACGCCCTATGGCAGCCAGGAACAGATCATGCCAGTATTGCTACGGAGGTTAAGATTATTGAGCAATTAAAAGAGGAAGGCATCGACAAGGAGGAGCTTGGTAGAGAAGGCTTCTTGGAAAGAGCTTGGCAATGGAAGGATGAATACGGCGGAAGGATCATATCTCAGCTAAAGAAGCTGGGTTCCTCTTGTGATTGGGAAAGAGAACGCTTTACTATGGATGAGGGCTGCTCACATGCTGTTACTGAAGTGTTTATTAAGCTATACAAAGAGGGCTATATATATAAGGGCTCTAGAATAATTAACTGGTGTCCAGTATGTCAGACATCAATATCCGATGCTGAGGTTGAGCATGAGGAACAGGCAGGTCATTTCTGGCATATTAAGTATCCCATTGTAGATAGTGATGAATTTGTTGAGATAGCTACAACCAGACCAGAGACCATGCTTGGTGATACTGCGGTTGCTGTTCATCCAGAGGATGAAAGATATAAACACCTAATTGGTAAGATGGTTATGCTTCCTTTAGTTAATAAAGAAATTCCAATCATTGCAGATAGCTATGTTGATAAGGAATTTGGTACTGGTGTAGTTAAGATTACACCTGCCCACGACCCTAATGATTTTGAGGTTGGTAAAAGACATAAGCTTCCTGAAATTAATATCATGAATGATGATGCTACTATTAATGAACAGGGTGGCAAGTATGTTGGAATGGACCGTTACGTTGCAAGAAAGCAAATTGTAAAGGATCTAGATGAATTAGGATTGTTGGTTGAGATAGAGGATCATGAACACAACGTAGGTACCCATGATCGCTGCCATGCAACGGTTGAGCCTATGATTAAGCAACAGTGGTTTGTTAAGATGGATGAGCTTATAAAACCAGCAATAGAAGCGGTTAAAACCGGTGAAGTTCAGTTCGTTCCAGAACGTTTTGACAAGATATACTTTAACTGGACTGATAATATAAGGGATTGGTGTATATCCAGACAGCTTTGGTGGGGTCATAGAATTCCAGCATATTACTGTGATGGATGTGGTGAAATCATAGTTGATAAAGAGGAACCTTCTAGATGTCCTACCTGTGCTAGTACTAATCTAAGACAGGATGAGGATACTTTGGATACTTGGTTTAGCTCTGCTTTATGGCCATTCTCCACCCTTGGCTGGCCTGAGAAGACTGAGGATTTGGATTACTTCTATCCAACAGATGTATTGGTTACAGGATATGATATCATATTCTTCTGGGTAGTAAGGATGGTATTCTCAGGATATGCTCATATGGGAGAGAAACCATTTAGCAAGGTATTAATCCATGGACTTGTTAGGGATTCTCAAGGAAGAAAGATGAGTAAATCCTTAGGTAATGGTATTGATCCCTTAGATGTGATAGATAAATATGGTGCAGATGCTCTGCGCTTCACCTTAATTACTGGTAATGCCCCTGGTAATGATATGCGTTTCTATTGGGAAAGAGTAGAGGCAAGTAGAAACTTTGCTAATAAGGTATGGAATGCATCCCGTTTTATAATGATGAATCTTGAAAAGGCTCAGATAAGTGAGACTATTGATGAAAGCTTATTAACAATAGCCGATAAGTGGATACTTTCTAAGGCTAATACTCTTGTTAAAGAAGCCACTGACAATATGGATAGCTTTGAATTGGGTATCGCTGTTGGTAAGATATATGACTTCATCTGGGAAGAATTTTGTGACTGGTATATAGAAATGGTTAAACCAAGGCTATATAGTGAAAGTGATGAAACCAAGGCTGCAGCCTTATGGACCCTTAATAAAGTACTTGTTACCTCTCTTAAGCTTCTCCATCCATATATGCCATTTATCACAGAGGAGATATTCTGTACCTTGCAGGAGATGACTGGCATAGAGGAAGCAAAGTCTATAATGATTGCCAAATGGCCAGAATATAAGAAGGAATATAGCTTTACTAAGGAAGAGGAAGCAGTTGAGATGATCAAGGCAGCAGTAAAGGGTATCCGTAATGTACGTACTGATATGAACGTTGCCCCTAGTAGAAAAGCCAAAGTTATCGTAGTATCAGATAGTGATAAAATCAGAAGTATATTCACTGAAGGCAAGATATTCTTTGGTACCTTAGGATTTGCTAGTGAAGTATTAGTTCAAGAGGATAAAGCAGGTGTTCCTGAGGATGCAGTATCCACAGTTATTCCAGGAGCAGTAATATATATTCCATTTGCTGACCTAGTAGATATTGATAAGGAGATAGAGCGTCTAACTAAAGAAAAGGAAAGACTGACAGGAGAGTTAAAGCGTGTTAATGGTATGCTCGCCAATGAGAACTTCGTAAAGAAGGCTCCAGAAAGCAAGATTGAAGAAGAAAAAGCGAAGCTTGCTAATTATACTGACATGATGAAGCAGGTATCTGAGAGACTAGAGCAGTTAAGTAAATAAGAAATAAAGAAAATATTAAAATAAGACACCATACTAGAATGGAAATTAATAAGTTCTCAAGCTAGTATGGTGTTTTTGTAATTAAATTACCTATTATCTTAAATAAGATTGTTAAATAAAATGATGATAGCATAACCTATGAGGAATTGTTTTAGATTCATATTATTGGATAAATTGACTAGTTTATATAAAAATACTTGGTGGAAATTATTGACAACTGATACTTGAAAAGCATATGTGATTATGATATATTTATCAAGTGTGAGGAACAACCGCATACAAAGTGGGGTTATCTTACATCACTACAAATAGCTGCCCGGTCCACATCAGGTTTGGGCAGTTATTCTTTTTTCCTGTGTTGTCTGTCTAAATAGCTAATCAATGAAATCAGTAGCATTCCAAATGCCAGCATTAGTGCAATCGCTTCATAAGTACTCATGGTGCCACCTCCTTAACAAATCTTTGAGAAAGGCTCAATGATCTGTGTGTCAAGCTACTTGTACACGGTTGTCCGTTCCAAAATGAAGTTGAAAGCTTAGGAGATAGTGGATTAATAAGTAAAGGTAGTACATTGGTGATTATGTAATTATTATACTACAATTACATAATTTTACAATGACTTTTTTGTTTCATATTTATCAAATATATAGTAAATTAGGATTAGTTACGACAGAAATCGAAGAAGCATCTAATAGTATTAAAAGTAGCGGATTGTACATGTTTGCCCATCTGCTTGAGACAAGTAGAAAGCTCCTGGGTCACATTAAAGAAAGCTTGCATAAAATTGATATATTCGTTATGATTATTGAAGATGAACAATGTTAAAAAGGGAGGATATTTTCTATGATTCAGGATGATTATATAGACTTTACAATTAGGAAGCAGAAGCATATCGTATTGATAGCCCATGATTCTAAAAAGCAGGCTCTGATTGAATGGGTTGATAAAAATAAGGACGAACTAAAAGGGCATTTTCTAAGTGGTACTGGAACTACAGCAAGACTTATTGTTGATAAGGTAGGACTTCCTGTAAAAGCATATAATAGTGGTCCCCTAGGTGGTGACCTACAGATAGGAGCAAGAATTGTTGAAGGAAGTATTGACTTTGCTATCTTTTTCTGGGATCCATTAGCTTCACAGCCCCATGATCCTGATGTTAAGGCATTACTGCGAATATGTGCTGTATATGACATACCCTTGGCAACCAATCGTTCTACAGCTGATTTTATGTTGACATCTAAGTATATGAATGAAGACTATGAAAGACATGTTATAAATTATAATAAAACCATCCAAGAAAGAATGAAGGAATTCGGTAAATAATATAATGCATAAGGTTTCCCTCCAGTACTCATATGAGTACTGGAGGGAATTTTTTAGCTGTTGGATTATCCTTTGTGAAGAGCTAAATAATCTATTGACAGCTTTTTTTATAAATGCTAATATGTAATCAGACAACTTTGTATATAGTGGTGGGATTATAACTATAAAACAGAGTAATATCCATAAATAATGAATGGTTTTATATTAAATATATGATTATACCTATAAAATAATCAGACATCTTCTAAAGCTAATATCCATAAATAATGAATGGTTTTATATTAAATATATGATTATACCTATAAAATAATCAGACATCTTCTAAAGCTACTATTATACATTATAATTCCAATGGAGGTGAAAACTATGCCAAAAGAAACCTATCTTTCAGAGAAAGTGGCAGAGCAACTAATGCAATATATTATAAATAATAACTTGAAAGCAGGAGACAAACTGCCCAATGAGTTTACTCTTGCGGAAAAATTAGGGGTTGGGCGTAGTACTTTACGTGAAGGAATACGATCCCTTGTCAGTCGTAATATATTACAAACTAGACGAGGGGCAGGTACTTTTGTAGCGAAAGAAAATGTTGGTGTAATTGATGATCCTTTGGGATTTGCCTTTATTGAAGATAAACAAAGGCTTGCCCGTGATTTAATGGAAATCAGGCTGATGATTGAACCTCGAATTGCCGCCATAGCAGCTAAGAATGCAACGAAAGAGGAGATAGATAAAATAACTCATCTGGCCAAAGAAACAGAAAACATTATTCTTGCTGGAGGGAATCATATTGATAAAGATATAGAATTTCATTCCCAAATAGCTATCGCCAGCAAAAACCTTGTAGCACCAACAATACTTCCAATTATCCAAAATTCTATTTCCATATTTATAGATGTCACGGCAAGTAAGCTTCGACGTGAAACCATCGATACCCATCGATTAATAGTAGAAGCCATCCAGCGGGGTGATGAAATTGCGGCATCCGACGCCGTTTATCTACATCTTATTTATAACCGACAACTTATATTAGAAAAAGTAAGTGAGAATCTATAATATACAAATTATTTTAAATATTTAGTAACCCCAAAACCATATAGCATCTTGTGAGCTTATATATACTGAAGATGCATAATATAACCCATTGATGAAATCTTATAACAGAAGAGGTAGAGATATGATAAGAGCAACATCCAATAATGAATATTATGAATTGAACAGTCCAACGATTATGCCAAAAGCTTCAGGCTTTTTATGGAATGAAAATATGATGCTACAATTAAATTGCCGTGGTTATGTAGTAGCTCAGTTTATGCAACCTGAGCCTGCAAAGTACTCCCATGCTCCAAACCTTGAGGCAAAAACATTTATGCAACCTGAACAACCGTATTATGCACATCATCCTGGACGTTTTATATATGTAAAGGATGAAGATGATGGTAGTGTTTTTTCAGCACCATATGAACCGGTTCGAGTTTCTCCAGATAAGTATACATTTTCTGTGGGGAAGAAGGATATTAAATGGATAACAGAAAATAATGGGATTGCTATTGAAATGTGCTTAAGTCTTCCCAAAGAGGATCCCCTAGAGATGTGGAGGATAAAAGTAAGAAATCTTTCTCAAAATAAGAGAAAGATTAGCATATATCCATATTTTACAGTAGGCTATATGTCTTGGATGAATCAAGAAGGTGAATATAAGGAGGAGTTACAGGCTATTGTTTGTTCATCTGTAACTCCTTATCAAAAGTATAAAGACTATTTTACAATCAAGGATTATAAAGATAAAACCTTTTTGTTGGCTGACAAAAGGCCAACTTCCTGGGAAGCTAATCTGGAGAGCTTTGAAGGGGAGGGAGGAATAACACAGCCGACATCTATTATGAATGACCTATTGTCTAAAGGTGATGCACGTTATGAAATGCCCCTTTGTGTATTTCAATATAAATTAGAAATGGACCCAAATGAAGAAATAGAATATAGGTTTATATTTGGACCAGCTAAGAATGAAGAAGAGATAGATTCTATCCGCAACAAGTACTTTATTGATGGGAAGCAATGTGGTAAAGATGGATTTGAGTTAGCCCTAGAAGAATATGATCAATATATTGCAGATGGCAAAGGCTGTATCGAGATTGAAACTCCGGATAAGGATTTTGATAATTTTGTGAACCATTGGCTACCAAGACAGCTTTATTATCATGGCAAAACAAATCGCCTTTCGACTGATCCACAAACCCGTAATTATTTGCAGGATAATATGGGGATGAGCTATATAAAACCGGAGATAGCTAGAAAAGCGTTGTTAATTGCTTTAGGACAACAGCATGAGAGTGGAGCGATGCCAGACGGCATAAAATTACATAAGGATGCTGAGTTGAAATATATCAATCAAGTGCCACATACGGATCACTGTATTTGGTTACCTATCAGTATAGAGCTTTATCTGGATGAAACAGACGATTATGGAATACTTAATGAAATAGTTCCGTTTTCTGAAGGTAAAGAAACAGCTACAGTTTTTGAGCATATTAATCGTGGTATGTACTGGCTCATAAAGGATAGAGATGAGCGAGGCTTGAATTATATTAACCAAGGTGATTGGTGTGATCCAATGAACATGGTGGGTTATAAGGGCAAGGGTGTTTCTGGATGGCTAACTATTGCTACTGCTTATGTATTTCGTATCTGGTCAGATATATGTGAAAAGTTTGGTAGGCTAGATAAAGCTAATGAATTTAGAGAGGAAGCAAGAAAGACAAAGGAAAACATTAACAAATACTTATGGGACGGTAAATGGTATGCCCGGGGAATAACCGATGATAATATACTGTTTGGAATAAGTAAAGATAAAGAGGGCAGTATTTATATCAATCCTCAGGGATGGGCATTACTTAGTGGCTCCGTTGACGAAGAAAAAAAGGAGTCAATATTGAGATCTGTTCAAGAGAAACTTGAAACACCTTATGGTGTAGAAATGCTGGCTCCTGCATATACTGGCATGCGTGAGGATGTGGGCAGATTAACGCAGAAATATCCAGGATCTGCTGAAAATGGTGCTGTCTATAATCATGCGGCGGCATTCTATATATATGCGTTATTTTCTATTAATGAAAATGAAAATGCATACAGATTATTAAGAAAAATGCTTCCAGGTCCTGACTTGGATGATGCCATCCAAAGAGGACAATTGCCTGTATTTATACCCAATTATTACCGTGGTGCTTACAGACAAATTCCAAGAACTGCAGGAAAATCAAGTCATTTATTTAATACAGGGACAACTACGTGGTTCTATCGATGTCTTATAGATGGTTTATTTGGTCTGCAGGGAAATCGAGAAGGTCTTTCTATTAAGCCACAGCTTCCTTCTGACTGGAAAGAAGTTAAAGTAAGACGCTATTTTAGAGGTGCAAAATTCAATATTTATATCAAGCAAGAATCTGATATTAATAATATGGAAATATATGTTGATGACCTTCTAATTGATGATGGAATTATCAGGAATATAAAACCTGGCAAGCAGTATAATGTTCTTGTAAGTATACCATCATCAAAACAGTAGATTTAACTATAACAAAAGAGGTATGAGTAATATGCTTAGAAGTCAAAATATGCGAAATGTAGCAGCAGAGATGGATTCGTTAAAGATAGGTGCTGGATGGAGTATCGATGATTTATCCAAACCCCAGATCATGGTGCAAAGCACTTGGGGTGAGAGTCATCCCGGTAGCGTCCATCTTGGAAAACTTGTTGAAAAAGTAAGAGTTGGGGTTGAAGAAGAAGGTGGAAAACCAGCTCAGTATACAGTAACTGATATTTGTGATGGAATTGCCCAGGGACATGATGGTATGAACTATTCTCTTGTTTCAAGAGAAATAATAGCCAATGCAATAGAAATTCAGATGAAAGCAACACCTTTTGATGGTGCTGTATTTACGTCTTCATGTGATAAAGCCGTTCCAGCACACCTTTTGGCGATTGCAAGAAATAACATTCCTTCGATATTTATCCCTGGAGGAGTTATGTATGAAGGACCAAATAACCTAACATTGGAACAGATAGGCACTTATCATGCGCAATTTTTAAGAAATGAAATTAGTTTAGAAGAATATAACAATTACAAGCAAAGTGCATGCCCTAGCTGTGGTGCATGCCAGTTTATGGGTACTGCATCAACAATGCAGATTATGGCAGAAGCTTTAGGTATGGCACTTCCAGGGTCGGCCTTAGTACCTGCAGAAGATAGCAATCTATGGGAGATGGCTAAAGAGGCAGGAAATCAAATCTTAAAACTGATTAAACTAAACCTGACTCCTGAAAAAATAATGACCCAGAAGGCATTTGAAAATGCGATTATGGTCCATGCAGCAATTGCCGGATCAACAAATACATTGCTTCACCTACCAGCAATTGCACATGAACTAGGAATTANTATCGAAGCGGAATTATTTGATGAAATTCATAGAAAAATACCATATATTTCGAATATTCGCCCAAGTGGCAAATACCCTGCAGAGTATTTCTGGTATGCAGGGGGAACCCCCATAATAATGGAGCGGATTAAAAAACATCTGAATTTAGATGTTATTACAGTTACAGGCAGAACCTTGGGAGATAATCTTGAAGAATTACAAAAAAATGGTTATTATGAAAAATGCAATAAATACCTAGATGAAAAGGGTATTAGTAAAAATCATATAATAACAGATTACGATACTCCTATACAGAAGCAAGGGGCTGTAGCTGTATTAAAGGGCAATCTTGCTCCCGAGGGGGCTGTTGCTAAACATTCAGCAATACCAAAGGAAATGCTTCAAGTTACATGTGTAGCAAGACCATTCAATTGTGAGGAAGAGGCATATAAGTCTGTTATTGAAAAAAGAATTAAGCCTGGTGACGCTGTTATTATAAGGTATGAAGGCCCAAAAGGATCAGGTATGCCAGAGATGTTTTATACTACAGAAGCTATCGTATCCGATCCTGAACTAGCTAATTCTGTGGCACTTATAACTGATGGAAGATATTCAGGTGCAACAAGGGGACCTGCAATAGGTCATGTATGTCCTGAAGCTACCGAAGGAGGACCTATTGCTTTGGTAGAAGAAGGAGATTTAATTAGAATTGATATTCCGAATCGTACCCTTGATATTATAGGAGTTAATGGTGTAAATAAGACACCTAGGGAAATAGAAAAGATTTTAGAGGAAAGAAAGAGCAAATTGGTAATACCAAAATTAAAAGATAAAAGTGGAGTTTTGAAAATCTACTCCAAACTTGCAGTATCCGCAATGAAGGGTGCATATATGGAGTAATGAAAGAATAAAAAATTAGCCTTTGAAAATGTTAGTCAATTTTCGAAGGCTAATTTTATTTTGATCATTCATTCATATTAGCTGTTAAGCAATCTATAAAGTATCTTCCCCCATCAGATATCTGAATATCCTTATTATAGGCTGCAACTAGAAGACGGGGAGGTATCTTCTTGATAGTTGGGATAATAGTTAATTGTTCCGATTCCTCCACACAGAAATCAGGTACAAAAGCAATTCCTAAACCAATCTTAGCTAGATCAATTAGTAGATCATTACTACTAAGCTCCACTGATGGGACAAGGTCCAAGCTATTCTCCAAGAACAAATTGTGTAGGAATATACTAGTGGTAGCTCGCTTTTCCAGCATGAGAATAGGGTGAGTCTGAAGCTCCTTTAATGATATGGGCTTATCCATTATAGGAAAGGATTCAGGATTAGCAATAAATACATCATTAAATTTCTTTACAGGAAGAATTTCCATCATATCTGTAAGACCAGGATTGGGAGAATTGGTCACAATAATATCAACTTCATTTCTTTCAAGGAGAGTAGCACATTGCTGTGAAGTTCCATTAGTTACTTTTATATGAATATTAGGATACTGTTTATGGAAATCCTTAAGAAAGGGAACAAGATAATATCTGCATATGGTATCACTAGATCCGATACGGAGCTGTACACCACTCTTAGGGTCTGCACATAGCTGGTTTTCACCACGTATGATTAGGTTAATTGCTGGTTCAACATGCTTAAGAAGTAGCTCCCCTTCCTTAGTTAGTGCAACCCTCTTAGTGCTTCTGATAAATAGGGTTTGATTTAACCTTTTTTCCAGGGTCTTAATGGATTGGCTAACAGCAGACTGGGATATGAATAGATCATTGGCAGCATCTGAAAAACTCAAGCTCTTTGCTACGTGATAGAAAACCTTGTAAAGTTCATAATTAATATCCATAAAATCCTACCTTCCCTTTATCATAAAGTGATACTTATAACCCTAATCTAGTAAAATAAAATGTTCTAAAACTGTAATTAATATACCCAGTAATTATTAGAAAACCTAATGAAAGGGTTAACTTATATTAATTTTGATTATAAATCATCCTATGCTATAATGCAAGTAAAACCAAGAGTAGAAGATGTGCCAGCCAATGAAAAAAGGAGTGTTGGAATGAATAATATTAGAAGAATATATGTTGAGAAAAAAGCTCCATACGCGGTCAAGACCAATGAACTTAAGATGGAGATTATTAATTACTTAGGGATAAAGAGCATTGATAGAGTTAGAGTTTTAAATCGTTATGATATAGAGAATGTTAGTGATGAAACCTATAAGAAATCTTTGGGAGTTGTATTTTCAGAACCACCATTAGATGTTTTATATGAGGAAGAGTTTCAGTCAGAGACTGGTGATAGAATTTTTTCTGTTGAATATTTACCTGGGCAGTTTGATCAAAGGGCAGATTCCGCTGTTCAATGTGTGAAATTACTTAATGAAAAGGAAGAACCAATTATTCGTTTTGCAACAACATATATCTTATCAGGAACATTTACAGATAAGGAATATGAGAGCATTAAGGAATACTGTATTAATCCAGTGGATTCAAGAGAAGCTGATGAGGCAAAACCAACGACATTAGCTACTGTTTTTGAAGAGCCTGAGGATGTTAAGATTATAGAAGGTTTCATTGATATGAAGGAGGATGAACTTCTTCACTTATTTGATAGCTTAAACCTTGCAATGACCATAGATGATTTTAAGCATATTCAAAATTATTATATCAATGATGAGCATAGAAATCCCTCTATGACTGAAATCAAGGTTCTTGACACCTATTGGTCAGATCACTGTAGGCATACAACATTTTTAACGGAGTTAAAGGATATAGAATTTGAAGAAGGATATTATAGTGAGCCAATTAAAGCAGCTTATAGTAATTATCTTTCAGACAGAGAAGTACTTTATAAGAATAAAAAAGGTAAGGATATATCATTGATGGATATGGCTTTACTTGGAATGAAGAAATTAAAAGCTGATGGAAAGCTAGAGGACATGGAGGAATCTGATGAGATTAATGCATGCTCTATAATTGTCCCAGTTGAAATTGATGGAAAGACTGAGGAATGGTTAATCTTCTTTAAGAATGAAACCCATAACCATCCAACTGAGATTGAGCCATTTGGTGGAGCGGCTACCTGTCTAGGAGGAGCAATTCGTGATCCCTTATCTGGTAGAGGCTATGTATACCAGGCAATGAGAGTTACAGGTGCGGCAGATCCAACCGTTCCTATAAAAGACACCATAGAAGGTAAGCTGCCTCAGCGTAAAATATGTACAGGTGCAGCAGAAGGCTATAGCTCCTACGGTAATCAGATTGGACTGGCAACTGGATTAGTAGATGAGGTATATCATCCAGGCTATGTTGCCAAGCGAATGGAAATCGGTGCAGTGATGGGAGCTGCCCCAAGGAAGAATGTAATTAGAGAAAACTCTGATCCAGGGGATGTAATTATCCTTATGGGAGGAAGAACGGGTAGAGATGGCCTTGGTGGTGCAACAGGATCCTCTAAGAGTCATACTACAGAATCCATAACTGTCAGTGGTGCAGAGGTTCAGAAGGGTAATGCTCCAACTGAGAGAAAGCTTCAGAGATTATTCCGTAGACCAGAGGTTAGTATATTAATTAAGAAATGTAATGATTTTGGAGCTGGCGGTGTATCAGTGGCAATCGGTGAATTAGCCGATGGACTTGTTATTGATTTAGATAAAGTACCTAAAAAATACGCTGGACTGGATGGAACTGAGCTTGCTATATCAGAATCCCAGGAAAGAATGGCAGTTGTAGTTGATCCGAAAAATGTAGATATAATGTTGGAATATGCAGACCAAGAGAATCTTGAAGCTATAGTTGTAGCTGAAGTTACTAAAACCCCAAGGCTTATTATGAACTGGAGAGGACAGGAGATTGTTAATATCTCCAGAGAGTTCCTTGATACCAACGGTGCCCATCAGGAGGCATCTGCCTTTGTTAGTATGCCTTCCCAAAATGACAATTATCTAAAGGCAGGTGCCATTTGCTTAGGGGCTGATAGAGAGCAAAAGAGTGGTTTGAAAGAGAAGTGGTTACAGACTTTATCACATCTTAATGTATGCTCCAAAAAAGGCTTGGTTGAGATGTTCGATAGTACTATAGGAGTAGGAACAGTTACTATGCCTTACGGAGGAAAGTATCAGCTATCCCCTATGCAAACTATGGTCGCTAAGCTCCCTGTACTAAAAGGGGAAAGCGATACAGTGACTATGATGAGTTATGGCTTTGATCCTTATCTATCTACCTGGTCACCATTTCATGGTTCTGCATACGCAGTTGTATCTTCTGTAGCAAAGATTGTGGCTGCAGGTGGAGACCCAACTAAGATACGTTTTACATTTCAAGAGTATTTTCGAAGACTTGAAAATGATCCTAAGCGCTGGGGTGAGCCAGTAGCAGCATTACTTGGTGCTTATGATGCTCAGGTTAGATTAGGCCTTCCTTCTATCGGTGGTAAGGATAGTATGTCTGGAAGCTTTAATGATATTGATGTTCCTCCAACCTTAGTTTCATTTGCAGTTGATGTGGCTAAGACAGGAGATGTAATTAGCTCTGAGCTTAAAAGACCTGGGAGTGTATTGGTAGAATTTGGTGTTAAGAAAGATGAATATGATCTTCCTGTATACGAAAAGGTTATGGAGGCTTATAGCAAAATCAATCAACTTATGAACAAGGGCATAGTTGTGTCTGCCTATGCTGTTGGATTTGGAGGCTTAGCTGAGGCAATTAGTAAGATGGCATTTGGTAATAAGCTCGGTCTTGCCATTGATAATAATATTTCCTCTCATGATTTATTCCTTCCAAGCTATGGTTCTATATTGGTGGAGATGGAAGAGAAAAATCTTAATAATGACCTGTTAAAAGATCTGAATTATAGATTGATTGGTAAAATCACTGAGGAAGAAGCTTTTGTATATAAGAACATTAGCATTACTATAGATGAGGCTATAAAGGCTTGGACTAATACATTAGAGAAGGTATATCCAACTAAGACTTCCCAGGTAGCTGCTTCCCATGAACTTAAGACAAAATTACATGATGAAAGTAAGGTTTATATTGCTAAGAATAAGGTGGCTAAGCCAAAGGTATTCATTCCAGTATTCCCAGGAACCAACTGCGAATATGATTCTATGAAAGCATTTGAATTAGCTGGGGCAGAAGTGGAAACGGTGGTATTTAGAAACCTAACTGAGGAAGATATCCGTGAATCTGTTAATGCTTTTGAGAAAGCAATTAAGCAATCTCAGATACTAATGTTTCCTGGTGGTTTTTCAGCTGGTGATGAACCTGATGGTTCAGGTAAGTTCATTGCAACAGCATTTAGAAATACTAGGATTACCGAGGCAGTTAATGATCTTCTAGCTAATAGAGATGGGCTTATACTTGGAATATGTAATGGCTTTCAAGCTCTGATCAAGCTGGGACTTGTACCTTATGGTGAGATTAGAACCCTTAAGGAGGATTCCCCAACCTTAACCACTAATCATATTGGTCGTCATATTTCTAAGTACGTTCATACTAAAGTTGTATCCAATAAATCTCCTTGGTTAAGACTTGCAGAGCTTGGAGGGGTATATACAATTCCTGCTTCCCATGGAGAAGGCCGTTTTGTGGCAAGTGACGAATGTATTAAGAAGCTTGTAGAGAATGGTCAGGTGGCAACTAGGTATGTTGACTTAGATGGAAATCCTACTATGGATGAGGACTATAATCCTAATGGTTCCTACTATGCAATTGAGGGAATTACTAGCCCTGACGGTAGAATTCTTGGTAAGATGGCCCACTCAGAACGTATAGGAGATTCTGTGGGGATTAATATATTAGGAAAGCAGGATCAACAGATATTTGCATCGGGAGTATCTTATTTTAAATAAACTATTCTTTTATCCTATTAAATATATATTGTACAAACAAGATAATCACATAGTTTCTTACTATGTGATTATTTTGTGAAATATAGGAAACTAATTGATTTGGGTACAAGTTTTTGATAATATATTATAGGTGATGAACAGCTGTAAGAATCATCTAATTATAGTAATAAAGGAGACATTAGGAGAACATGAAAAGAATTATAACAATTTTAGCAATACTAGTAGGAACCATATTTATTTTTACTGGATGCGGTAAGAAGGAAGAACCTATAGCTGGAAATGAATACTTATCTGGGAAACATAATATTGAGATAGAGATTGAGGATTATGGAACAATCAAAGCGAGCTTAGACGCAGATAATGCTCCAATAACCGTAACAAACTTTGTGAAGCTGGTGGAAGAGGGCTTTTATGATGGACTAACCTTTCATAGAATAATCACTGACTTTATGATACAAGGAGGAGATCCAGAAGGGAATGGTACTGGTGGATCCGATGAAACTATTATTGGGGAGTTTAAGTCCAATGGTATAGATAATTCCCAGTCTCATACAAGAGGTGCTTTATCAATGGCCAGATCTCTTGATAAAGATAGTGCCAGCTCCCAATTCTTTATTGTTCATCAGGATAGTACATTTCTTGATGGGGAATATGCCACCTTTGGTTATGTGACTGAGGGAATAGAGATTGTTGATCAGATATGTGAGGATACACCGGTATTAGATAACAATGGAACCGTTGATCCAGCTAATCAGCCAGTTATTACATCTATCAAAGTAGTAAAATAAAATCATCTTAAATTCAAAAGTGCCTGCTATTTTTGTAGCAGGCGCTTTTTATATAAGAGGAAAGTTCATCCTGTTATATAAATAAGGCTCTGCTGTGGATGTGCACTCTAACGTAATGATTAATGTCGGCTATACCCACCGTGCTCGACACGAGAGTTTCCCAAGGGAAACTCTATCTTATATGGATATCATAATATGGGATATATATTAAGTGGCTAATTGTATGGCAACTTGAGAAAATATGTGAAATTTATGTGAAATTAGCACTCGGTGGTTGACAGTGCTAATTTTGTGTGTTATATTACATGTAGAACAAATAAAACAAACAAAACAAATAAGATTAAATGTCTTACAGTGAATTTATTAAGGAGGAATGTATTATGTTATTACCAAGTATTTTTGAGAACAATTTTGTAGATAGCTTTTTCGATGATATGTTTAACTTTAACACACCACTAAGACTAAGAAGAAGAGATGCTAGGTTAATTAACACAGATATTAAAGATCTTGGAGATAAGTATCTGTTGGATATGGAGCTTCCTGGTTATGACAAGAATGACATTCGTGTAGAGCTAAGAAATGGTTACTTATCTGTAGAGGCATCTAAGGATGAAATTAGAGATGAGAAAAATGATGATGGTAAGTATGTCCGTAGAGAACGTTACTATGGAAAATCCTGCAGAAGCTTCTATGTTGGAGATTACTTAAAGGATGAAGATATTAAGGCTTCATTTGACAATGGGGTATTAAAGCTTGAGTTTCCTAAAGAGAATAAAACTGCTCAGGTAGAAGAAAAACGTTATATCCCTATTGAATAAAATCAGTGGATTAACTATAACTAATAAACCAACTATAGCCTATCTAGGCTAGCTGTTAAAGCAGGAAGAGTGAAACCTTCCTGCTTTTTCTATCGTCTAATGGAGAGTACCATATATATCTTTGAAAAGAGTTTGACATCAAATAAAATGTGTATAATATAACTAAGTAAAAAATGACCCTAAGGAAATAGTGTGAAAGCCCAAAATAGGTGCAAAAAGTAGGACAGAAATGAGGAGAAATATGAAAAAAACATATATAATTATAAGTATAATAGTAACTTTATTAATGTTAACAGGATGTCAGAAGGCTAATTCTGAGCAGGACCCTTCACCTACACTGGAACCAACCCCATCTGCTGTTCCTGTAGTTACTGCTTCACCATCAGATGATACTAGTGAAGAACCAGAGGATGTTAATAAGGACCATAATAACAGATACACTATAGAGGATTATTACATTATAGAGCCGGATACAGAGTATGTCTATGAAGGTAGTGGGATGGAATATGCCTCATATAATATTTTTCTAGACTATTATGATGAAGATACTAAGAGATATCAGACGCGAACAGACAATGGTGGAACTGTAAGTGGAAAGGTTATGGAAATAAAGGATGGTAAATTATTATTATTACATTCTGAAGGGGAATTTTATTACAGAGATAATCTGCTAAATATCAATCTTGGTAATACTTCTGAAATATTGTTGATGGAGCCTTTGGTTAAGGGTACTGAATGGACTCTAGCTGACAAGAGTAAGAGATATATCTCAGAGGTAGATGTTAAGATTGAAACAGAGCTTGGAAGCTATGAGGCTTTGGAAGTAACGACTAAGTATGAGGATTCTATTACTAAGGATTACTATGCCCCTGGAGTAGGATTTGTTAAGTCAATATTCACCACCGAGGACAATTACCAGGTTACCTCAACTCTAAAAGAAATGAATAAAACTCCATTAGTACAGGAGATTAGCTTGTTTTATCCGAATCAGGATGGAAAAATATATGTCTACAATGAGCCTATTACCTTCCACACTAACGATATTACTAGACTTGTGTTGGAGAAAACCATCAAGGATAGGGTTATAAAAAATGAAGAGCTTCCTCTCATGGGTATAAATACAAAAATAAAATCAATGTACCTTGGGAAGGACATGATTGTATATATAGACTTTTCAAAGGAATTTATAGATGAAATGAATGCTGGGGCGGCTTATGAAAGCCTGATTCTGCAAAGTATAACAAATACACTGGGTAATTATTATGGTGCTGATGAGGTATATATTATGGTTGAAGGAAAGCCTTATGAATCTGGGCATATCCTTTTAAAGAAAGGTGAAACCTTAAAGGTCAATATGGATTTAGTTGTTGAATAATATATTTTACCGTCTCCTTTTGTTGACAAGCTTTTCAATATAAATATATAATGAAAGAGAAGCAGTAAATAAAATGTGAAACATATAGCTATTAAACTTACAATAGCTATATGTTTCACATTTATTTGATATGATCTTATAGAAAAGGAGAGAAGGGCATGTATACAGCAAAAGATTTTTGAACATTCATGCTTTAAGATTAATGTACCCATGAATTATTATACATCATTTGATAAATAGTAATTAGATGGGAGGTTTTTGAGCAAATATTACTTATATAATGGAAGGAGTAATAGGGTGGATAATCCAGTTGACAAAAGAGGGAGACTTGATGAAGAAAACTTTACATATAGGATTACGAAGGATAAGAAGGTTTTTATTTCATGGCATGGAAAACAAGTTATTACCTTGAGTGGGACTAAAGCTGAAGATTTTATTATAGATATTAAGGATGCTGATAGCAAAGAGGCTCAACTAATAATGGCAAAAGTGACAGGCAACTTTAAGCATGGAAATGAAAAAATGTTCAAGCGTAGAAAATAAGTATAATGGGAGCAGACAAATTCCGATTTGTCGAGACGAATGTAGTGAGTGTGCTTGCATCACAAAGTTTGCAGGCTAGTGTGAACTTCGTTCACAGGGAGAAAGGAATAGATGTTGATGAAAACGATAGATTATATTATTGAAGCCATAGATAGACTAGTTAATATACCAAGCCCTTCAGGCTTTACTAAAGACGTGATGGATTATGTTAAGTCAGAGGCTGAGGGTTTTGGATATAGTTGTGAAATGAGCCGCAAGGGTGGACTTATAATAAGTGTTCCTGGAAACAGTGATAGAACGATTGGCCTATCAGCCCATGTAGATACATTAGGGGCTATGGTAAGGTCCATTAGCAGCGAGGGTATGATTAAATTCACCTTAGTTGGGGGCTACACTATGAACAGTATAGAGGGAAGCTACTGTAAGATACATACTCGAGAAGGAAAGTCCTATACAGGAACAATTCTTTCTAATAGCCCTTCAGTACATAGCTTTGACAATGCTAGGACTCTAGAGCGAACAGATAGAAACATGGAAATAAGACTTGATGAAATTGTCAAGAATAAAAAGGATGTAGAAAAGCTTGGTATTAATAGTGGAGACTATATTAGCTTTGATCCTAATTTTCAATACACAGAAAAAGGATTTATCAAATCAAGACATCTAGATGATAAAGCTTCAGTAGGGGTGTTATTGGGATTACTTAAGGAAATGTCAGAGAAGAACCAGAAACCTAATAACAATATTAAAATTGTTATAAGCAATTATGAAGAAGTAGGATTTGGTGCTAGTTGGTTACCAGAAGATATAGAAGAGTTTATTGCAGTTGATATGGGAGTGATCGGTGATGATCTTAATGGTTCAGAGTATACTGTATCAATATGTGCAAAGGATTCAAGTGGACCATATGATTATGAATTAACAAACCACCTAATAAGTCTTGCTAAAGAGAATAAGATAGATTATGTAGTTGATATATTCCCTCACTATGGTTCAGATGTGTCAGCGGCACTAGCAGGAGGTAACAATATCCGAGGTGCATTATTAGGTCAAGGTATCCACGCATCCCATGGAATGGAGCGAACTCATAAAAAGGGTCTAGAGAATACCTTTAAATTAGTTAAAGCTTATGTAGGTGTGTAAGTTAGATTAATAATGAGCAAACTCATTTTATTGAGATTATTATATTACTAGATGAATTATCAAGCTAAATCATTATGACGAATAAAAGAGAGAAAGACAAGAACATTATGTTCTTGTCTTTCTCTCTTTTTTGTTAATTGAATTTAAGTTAGTAATTATCTAGTAGTGATTTGTATTGTCTAATATAATCTTAGTTAGTGAAAAGCTGTGACCAGTAGATTGTACCATTACTTGAGTGTACACCAATACCGATTTTGTTGAAATTACCGTTTAAGATATTAGCTCTATGGCCAGGGGAGTTCATCCAACCATTAACTACTTCTTCAGGTGATCTTTGTCCATAAGCAAGGTTTTCTCCAGAAGTTCTGTAGGAGATACCATACTCAGCCAATACTGTTGAGAACTTAGTTCCATTAGGTCTTGTATGGGAGAAAGAAGTCTCAATCTCTACGGCTCTTTTTTGAGCTGCAGCTGATAAAGTTGTGTCCATTGTTAACTTGGATAGTCCTGCTTTACTTCTTTCTACATTAACTAATTGAAGAACTTGATTGGCAAAACTACTGTTATTCTTTGAGCCTTCATTATTAGATGGTGCAGGAGTAGGTTTAGAAGGTTGCTCAACTGGTTTTTCCTGAACTGGTTTTTCTTGAACTGGATTAGAAGGTTTGCTTGTTTCTTTGCTTCCATTATTATTGGAAGGAAGCTCTACCTTGTATCCACTTTCTTTAAATTTTGCAATAATGTCTTCAATAGAACCTAGTTCGGAAGGATTGATATTACCATAAGCAATTACTTTACCATTAAGTGTGTAGCAATCTCTATTACTATCGTATTTTATATTATTAATGTTATCTTTATTTAGTTTTGTTTTACCATCAGTAATATTACTTGCTGGTTTAATGTATTCTTTTTCAGGAGTTTCTGCATTAGTTTTTTGGCTCTTAGTAGCTTTTGGAGCTGTTTTAGCTTTTGCCTTCTTCTTTGTAGGAGCTTTAGTAGGAGCTGAAGGGGTTTCTACCTCTGCATCAGCAGTTTCATCCTCTTTTGCTGTAGCTGTCACATCTGTAGTGTCTGCAGTATTTGCATCTTCTTCTATAGTAAGTTCTGTATCATTATCTTCTAGGGTATCTGCTTGCTCAAGATTTTCTGTACTAAGCTTATTTGATAAATCTTCCTTTATATTGAGAGCCTCATTGTTGGCTCCTAGTGTACCAAATAAGGATAATAATAGTGTACAAGCTGAAGTAATTAATAGTTTTTTCATATTGTTGACCTCCTTAGATTGTGTCTGTCGAGTACGTTCATAGAATAACATGGAGAATTAATAGCTTCAACAACTAGTTATTGGGCGTATTTCCTTGACTTAGCAAAGATTTACCATTTTAAACTAATAAATATTACAAAATAAGACAATAAATATAGCTAATAAATCCAATAATTCATCTTGATTAAAATCTTGCAAACTACGGATTTTACTGGCTTTAAACAGGTTTTTAGGGCTGAATTATATAAAGGGGTCCTGTAAAAAGAGCCATCAATTAAGTCCTGTTTTTGGAGCCTTAAAATGTTGCAAAAGTTTTAAAGAATTATTACAAAATTATTAAATGCAACAGGTTTGAAACCTAATATAAGGAAAATTAGGAGGGAATCATCCTTAGAAATAAAGAGTTTTAGAACTGTTTTGGAAAATATTATATTATTTTAAAAAATATATTGACCTATGAATATTGAGATGTTATAGTGTATATAGTTAATATATACACTATAACATTATTTCTTAGATTAATAGGGGCTAATGAATTATGGAGGGATCATGAATATTTTAATTAGTAACGCCAGCGATAAACCAATATACGAGCAAATAACAATACAGATTAAGCAAATGATTATAAGTGGAGAGATTGAACCTGGCTATCAGCTTCCCTCCATGCGTATGCTAGCCAAGGAATTACGGATTAGTGTGATTACTACTAAACGTGCATATGAGGAGTTGGAGCGAGATGGTTTTATATACACGGTTATCGGCAAGGGGAGTTATGTGGCGGAGAAGAATATGGAGTTTGTCAGAGAAGAACAGCTTAAAGTGGTTGAAGATAATCTACGTAAGGCAGTTGTTGGAGCAAGAACCGGTGGAATAGAAATTGATGAAATGATTGAAATTTTAAATATCATATATATGGAGGACAATAATGATGAATGATGCTATCACAGTTCATAATCTTACAAAGCAGTATAATAATTTTGCATTAGATAAGGTAAGCTTTAGAATTCCTATGGGATCAATTATGGGATTTGTAGGGGAAAACGGGGCTGGTAAAACTACAACAATAAAAGCTATATTAGATCTCATAGCTATCGATGATGGGACAATAACAGTTCTAGGATCTGATCATAAGGATTTATCTAAGGAAAAGAAATCCTTGATAGGAACTGTTTTTGACGGAAATCATTTGCCAGAGAATATGAATCCCGGTGAAATTAACTTAGTTATGAAGAGGATATATCCTAATTGGAATGAAAAAGCATTCCATTCATATATGGATAAGTTTCAGATACC
>JGI24709J26583_10000128_pt1 | contig 58141 bp, 50 predicted proteins | sample BioPla2DNA1_FD_26583 | JGI IMG/M metagenome (IMG submission 26583) | reverse complement strand
ACTTTTTACATATTTACCTCTTAGTATATACCAGAGGAGTATAAATAAAATGTATCAGATTAAGGAAAAAAATGCAAGTGAAAAACAAAAAAGAGTGTGATTCACTTATTCGTGATATAATAGATATAGCCCGATGACTATGGAGGAATTTAACAATGAATGACAATCAAAAGGAAATTAAAATATCCGTTAGAAATCTAGTCGAATTTATAATGCGATCGGGAGATATTGATAATACACGCAGCGGAAAGAACGAAATAGAAGCTATGCAGGCAGGTGGACGGCTCCATAGGAAGCTTCAAAAATCTATGGGAGCGAATTATACACCTGAGGTTCCTCTAAATATAACCGTGCCGGTCAGCTATGATGATATATCATTTGACTTATCCATTGATGGTAGAGCAGATGGTATTATTATGAATAACTTAATTAAGGATGATGATTTCTCAGTGCTTATATTTGATGATGAGGAAGATAAGGAGAAAAATAAGCCCGAGATAACCATTGACGAGATAAAGGGAGTCTATATGGATATCAGTCATCTGACTGAGCCTGCCTCGGTACATAGAGCACAGGCTATGTGCTATGCATATATTTATGCAACAAAATACCAGCATTCGATTATTGGAATAAGGCTTACTTATTGCAATCTGGAAACCGAGAGCATCAAATACTTTGAGGAGGTATTTACTGTCCGGGAACTGAATGATTGGTTTGATAAACTGGTTAATGAATATGCCAAGTGGGCAGTATGGCAGATGAAATGGATAATTAAGAGGGATGAGGAAATTAATAATCTGGATTTTCCGTTTATGTATAGAGAAGGTCAGAAGGAGTTGGTAACCGGAGTATATAAAACAGTACTCAGGAAGAAGAAGCTGTTCATTGAAGCTCCTACAGGGGTGGGAAAGACCATTTCCACTGTATTTCCTACTGTCAAGGCCATGGGCATGGGGATTGTCAATAAGATATTTTATCTTACGGCTAAGACTATTACCAGAACAGTGGCCGAGGAGACATTTCATATATTGATTGAACAAGGGCTTAGCTTAAAGGTGACTACCATTACCGCTAAGGAAAAGGTATGTATATTGGAAAAACCGGACTGTAATCCGGTCTCCTGTCCCAGAGCCAAAGGACATTATGACAGAGTTAATGACGCTGTATATGATATGCTTATCACTGAAAATGAAATAACCAGAGACTTGATTTTGCTGTATGCAGAAAAGCATAATGTCTGTCCCTTCGAGATGACCTTGGATATTACCCTTTGGTCAGATGCCATAATATGCGACTATAATTATGCCTTCGATCCAAATGTATATCTGCGAAGATTTTTTACGAGTGATAAGCAGGAGGATTATGTATTTCTTATAGATGAGGCGCATAATCTTGTTGACAGGGCGAGAGAGATGTACAGTGCGGTTCTTTTAAAGGATGATTTTCTTATAGCAAAGCGATTTGTTAAGGATTCAAATCCCAAGCTTGCAAGACTGCTTGAGCAATGCAACAAGGATCTTTTGAGGCTAAAAAGAGAATGTGATGAATTCGAAGTGGTCGATGATATTGACGTATTTTGCATGCATCTGATGGGGCTAATGACTGAATATGAGACTTATCTGCAGGAATTTAAAGGGGATGAAGGTAGGGAGGAGTTAGTTAANCTTTACTTAGATATCCGTCATTTTTTATGTATATATGAGGCCATAGACGAACTTTATACAATATATACCGATTATGACGAGGATGATAGGTTCAGAATTAAGCTTCAGTGTATGGACCCTTCCAGAAATCTTATGAAATACTATGAGAAGGGGAGAAGCGCTGTTTTATTCTCTGCCACCTTACTACCTATACGATACTATATGGAGCAGCTGGGCGGGAAAGAAGATGATTATGCCGTATATGCACCCTCATCATTTTTAAAAGAGAATCGGCTTATTATGGTGGGCTCTGATGTCAGTACCAAATATACCCGAAGAAACAAAAGAGAATATAACAGGATTTTAGAATACATTAAAGGTTTTATCGGAGCCAGAACAGGCAATTATATGGTGTTCTTTCCATCTTATCAAATGATGCAGGCAATATATGAAATGGCAGAGGGAGAAATTGATGGTCTTGTAATGCAAAGTGCATATATGACCGAGGAAGAGCGGGAAATCTTTCTTGAAGAATTTGTAGATGAACCTAAATCTACAAGAGTCGGTTTTTGTGTAATGGGCGGTATTTTTAGTGAGGGAATAGATTTAAAGAACAGTCGGCTGATAGGTGCGGTCGTAGTCGGGACAGGCCTTCCGATGGTTTGTAATGAGAGAGAATTATTCAGGGGTTATTTTGATGCAAGGAACGGCAAAGGCTTTGATTATGCCTACCTCTATCAGGGCATGAATAAGGTCCTTCAGTCGGCCGGAAGAGTTATCCGAACGAAAGAGGACCGTGGTGCAATATTATTGTTGGATGAGAGATTTCTAACGCCTCAGTATTATCAACTGTTTCCTAAGGAGTGGTTTCCGTTTGAACCTGTAAATCATAAATCCATGAGAAGATTGCTTACGGATTTTTGGGCGGAAACTATGTAGATTAAAAATGTAAGGTACTGTTAGAATATNTATAATCAGAATCCTTAGTTAAGAAATCCTTTCCTGATAACGCACGATAGATGACGTTGGTTAGGTAAAACCATAGTGCTCCAATTACCCCGCCAACAAAGGCATATATAACATCATCGATATCACATCTGGCGGGGATAAGGAAATATTGGAACAATTCTATTATGGTCGGAAGTAAGAGTAAAAACAGTAATCTTATAAGTTTCGATTTATTACGTAGGAATAAGATGCTGTAAAAGCCATAAGGAATATATATAAGTATTCTGCTTAGCAGATAGGTCATTATGTCACTTAAGGGTATCATCTTATTGNTATAATCCTCAATCTGAGTCGCAATTGACCAGAATGGGGTGAAATTCGCGGCATCGGGCTTCACGCGGTATACCCAATCGAAAGCGTTATCTGAAAATGACAGATAGAGAAGTATACCGAAATAAAACAATATAAATATTATGCTTGAGCTTCGAAAGAATGAATTGAACTTCTCAATTCTGCTGCCGTAATCAAGCATATTTCGTATAAAGCAATGTAAGATGGGAACAAACCAATTAACTGCAATAATCCCAAACAAGGTATTGGTAAACGGAAGTAAAGAAGAATCATTGCCTAAATAGGTTAACAGAGTGATTAATATGGATATAAACAATAGCAGTATGGTGTATACAGTGCAGGACTCATAAGTCAATGATTGTTCCAAAAGAATATGAGTACATATAATAATAATTAAGCTGCTTATTCCAAGGATTAAATAAGGGGAAGCCAAGAAATAATAAGCAATAAACTGAACCAGTATACTAATAATACTTAAGAAAACAATCATAGAAGCTATTTCCATATGAGTACGCCNACGCATGTGTACACCTGCTTTCATTATAATATCATACGTATTTTTTTAGGAATACAGCGAATAGTCATATCCGAACTAAACGCAGGAGTTTCTCCGTCGGTATGGACAGCCGCCTTCCTATCNAGAAGAATCTCTAAGCTGGAACACTTAAAGTATTCAACACCTTTAAAGTGAATATGCTTACCGAAGATAATAGTAGGTAAAAGNAGCATAATGATGGCTCGGGACAATCCATGGACAAGGCAAACACTAAGCTTGCCATCAGTAGGATCAGCGTCCGGTGCCATTCTAAGACCTCCTCCTTCAAACCTATGAATCATACTAGAGATGAGAAGAACCTTTTTATAATGCTCCTTTTTGACCCCGTCTATTATAATGGTAGCATTCAAAAACTTAATGGTAAATATCTGCTTTATGGCAATTGCCAAATATACAAATTTTCCTGCTCCGAAACTGTTTAATTTCTTCTTTAGTGAGGACTTCTGTACCTCTACACAAACATTCGCATCATATCCAATGCCACTAGAGCATCCGAATTTTCTGGGCTTTAAGTCGTTCTCTTTAAATAAAATCTCACCATAATCCAAATACATGAATTTCTTAGGCTTAAGAATATTCTCCAAAGACTTAAGTGGATTTCTTGATATCTTAAGACTTCTTGCCAAATCATTACTTGAGCCTGAAGGTATGTATCCCAACATCACTTCATCATAATTGTCGATACCGTTAATAACTTCGTTTAAGGTACCGTCTCCACCCAAAACAATGATATTTTTAACGCCCTCATATTTACGGCAGATTTCTGTTGCAAGCTCCATGGCATGTCCCTCATGCATAGTAAAGTCTGCTGTGTATGCTATGTTTTGGCTGTCTAATTTCCCTTTTATGGTCCACCAATGGCGTATTCCCTTACCGGAGCTTGATTTTGGATTGATAATAAAATGATACATGAATTTGTAATCTCCCTTAGCCTATAATCTGCCTGTATAAAATTCTAATTAAATATTATATGAAATTAATAGTGTTGTCAATAATTTGCATAATATAAATTCCACGCCCTTTTAAATTCGGATACAGGCACAGAATTGTCCTTGCTTCATAAGATATATAGAACGAAAGAGTTGAAAAGCTACAAATATGTGAAAGGAGTATTTTTGGATGGATAGACGGATGTATCGTGGAAATACCGGACGTGGTAGATATGTCGCGCCCTATAGACCTACGCAACCGATATGCAATGATATGCTAGGAAAAGACTTTGATTGTGATAAGGGAAGAAGCTATTGTGAGGATGATTTCAAACCTGAACGTTTTCCAATTGGTATGTGCTATGTTCCTTGGCAGTGCTTTAGGGACATATATGAGAATGAATTTGCAGCTTTAGCAAATGGAACTCTTTTTAAGGAACTACAATATGACTGGTATGGAAGGGGTTGTTAGCTAGATGAATGTAAGCAATAAAGATAAATTATTTGCATGTATTACAGCAACCAGCTTCGTATTGGATGATTTAAGAATTTATCTCGACACACATCCTACAGACCAGGAAGCATTGGACTATTGGGAGAAGATAAGCAGAGTCAGAAAAGAAGCTGTTGAGGAGTATACTAAATGTTTTGGACCGATTTACAGCTATGATGTCAGAGTTAAAAATAAGTGGACCTGGGTTGAGGAACCATGGCCATGGGAAGGTAGGTGCTAGTGTATGTGGAGTTATGAGAGAAGATTACAACATCCTGTAAATATTACATGCCGTAACCCTCGGTTGGCACAGGTCATAATAAGTCAATTCGGAGGACCCGATGGAGAGCTTGCCGCTTCTATGCGCTACCTGTCTCAGCGCTATTCAACAAAGAACAGAAAGGTTGCCGGTGTCTTAACGGATATAGGTACTGAAGAATTGGCACATATGGAGATGGTTAGTGCAATTGTCCATCAGCTTACTAAGGATATCACCCCTCAGGAAATAATGGAAAGCGGATTCGAAAAGTATTATGTAGACCATACACTTGGATTATGGCCACAGTCTGCCGGTGGAATACCATTCACCGCTACCTTCTTTCAGAGTAAGGGGGATGTAATAACAGATCTTATAGAGGATATGGCAGCAGAGCAGAAGGCAAGAACAACCTATGATAACATCCTGCGTCTGGTTCATGACCAGGAGGTATGTGACCCAATTAAATTCTTAAGGCAGAGAGAGATAAACCATTTCCAGAGATTTGGTGAAGCCCTTAGAATTGTTATGGATGAACTAGACTCTAAGAATTTCTATGCGGTTAATCCGGACTATCTGCCTGACTTAAAAAAATAACTTTTACCTTCACGGTACCTTCACGGAACCTACCTTTACGGTACCAGGTACCATTCGGTACCTGGTACCGATAAAGTATGCGAAGGTACCGATAAAGTGGTACAGAAATAGAAAATTAACCCTTGACAAATATTATCTATTGTATTATGATTACCGCAATAATATGTGAAACCGTTGAGAAAGAGGAGTAGGCTTTAGTACGACATTTCAGAGAGTCGCCGGTGGTGAGAATGCGATATCGAGTCTTTAGCTGAATGGGCTTTTGAGGGCAACCCGAACTAACAGTAGGCGTTGACGGACACCATTACCGTTATATGGATGGCATATATAATATTGTATATGATAGAGGAGGACAATGAATATATTCATCTGAATAATATATTCAATTGTCAAGTTGAGTGGTACCGCGGATTTAATTCGTCTCAAGCGTTTGGCTTGGGACTTTTTTATTGAACGAAAAAGTTATTAATAAAACGGTACCCTGCATCAATTAAGGAGGATTGAGAATGAAAAAGAGGATTATTGCAACAGTTATTTTAGCGGTATTATCGGCTACTTTTATGATAGGATGCTCCGGGAAAAAGGATGGAGAATTTATCATAGGAATAGGACAATTTGCAGAGCATGGCTCTCTGGACAACTGCAGAGAAGGTTTTATAGCCGGACTTGAGGAGGAAGGTTATAAGGAAGGCGTTAATCTAAAGATTTTATATGAGAATTCTCAGGCTGATGCCAATATGGCTTCTCAGATTTCGAAGAACTTTATTGCAAAAAAGGCAGATTTAATATGTGCTATAGCCACACCTATGGCTCAAAGTGCTTTTGGGGCAACCAAAAATACTAAAATCCCTGTAATCTTTACAGCGGTTACGGATCCTATCAAGGCCGAGCTTGCTAAAGCGGACGGGACACCCAATGGAAATACAACCGGTACCAGTGACAAATTGCCCGTCGAAAAGCAATTGGAAATGATACGAGCAATTCTACCTGAAGCAGTAAAGATAGGTATTATGTATAGCACAAGCGAAGTTAATTCACTGTCTGCTATCGAGGAATACAAGGCGGCGGCTCCGAACTATGGCTTTGAGATAATTGAAAGTGGTATTTCAACCATAGCAGACGTACCTTTGGCAGCCGACAGCTTATTGGAAAAGGTGGATTGCATCAATAATCTCACTGACAACACGGTAGTAAGTGCATTGCCCACAATACTTAACAAGGCATCTAAAAAGAACATACCTGTATTTGGCAGTGAGGTTGAGCAGGTTAAGATAGGGTGCTTAGCATCTGTGGGACTCGATTATTTCGATCTTGGAAAGCAAACGGGAAAAATGGCGGCTCAGGTGTTAAGTGGCGAAAAGAAAGCAAGTGAAATTAATTTTGAAATAATAGAAGAATTTGCTTTCTATGGTAACAGCATGGTAGCAAAAAATCTTGGCATTACCTTACCCGAGAATCTGGTGGAGGGAGCCAAGGAGATGTTTGACAGTATAGAAGAATAATTTTGTGCTTTGGAGGAGGAAGGAAATGCTAACAGTTATTATCGGTATATTCGAAGAGGGATTTGCATATGCAATACTCGCTTTAGGAGTATACATAACCTATAAGATTTTGGATTTTCCGGATTTATCAGTTGACGGAACCTTTCCTTTGGGAGGGGCTGTTACCGTTGTCCTGATTTTAGCCGGCGTTAATCCGGTACTGACACTGTTGCTTACCTTTCTCACCGGAGCAATTGCAGGCATAATAACAGGTATTATTCATGTGAAGTTCAAGGTAAGGGATCTGTTGTCTGGTATTATAGTGATGACGGCTCTTTATTCCATTAATTTGCGTATAGCAGGAAGTGCTAACGTACCGATTTATAATAAGGATTCAATATTCGAAAATAGTTTTTTAGAGNGGGTGATTCCGGAAGGTTTTAAGCCATATTTAATGCTGACGGTGCTTCTGATAATAGTAGTAATAATGAAGATGTTTTTGGATATATATCTAAAGACAAAATCAGGCTATCTTTTACGGGCGGTTGGTGACAACGAAACCGTTGTGACATCGCTTGCTAAGGATAAGGGAATAATGAAAATTGTCGGACTGTCCATTGCCAATGCATTCGTTGCTCTGTCCGGTGGAATTTTTGCTCAAAAGAACGGATTTTTTGATATTACTATCGGAACGGGAGCGCTTGTAACAGGTGTTGCCAGTGTAATTATCGGAACGAATTTATTCCGTAAGCTGACATTTTTTAAGGCGACCACGGCCGTTGTCATAGGTTCGATACTATATAAAGCGTGTGTGCAGATAGCCATATCTATGGGCCTTGTAGCACAGGACCAAAAGCTGATAACCTCCATATTATTCCTGGTAATACTTATTACAGGAAATGAAAAGAGAAGGAGGGCTAAAGCTAATGCTTAGATTGATTGATATAAATAAATATTATAATCCGGGAACAGTAAATGAGATGTGCTTGTTCGAAGACTTTAGTCTCGATATTCGGGAGGGTGAATTTGTATCCGTGGTGGGCAGCAATGGCTCCGGTAAGACCTCTATGCTCAATATTATCTGCGGCAGTATTCCAATAGATCGCGGCAGAATCGAAATAAACGGAGTGGACATTACCAATACTGCCGAATATATTAGGCAGAGAAGGATTGGAAGAGTATATCAAAATCCTGCCCTTGGCACATGTCCGAATATGACCATATTAGAGAACATGTCTCTTGCAGATAATAAAGGTAAACCTTTTAACNTACAGCGTGGTACCGATAAGAAGAGGATTGATTTTTATAAGAATATTCTCAGCGGATTGGGCCTTGGGCTGGAGGATAAGATGAATGTTACGGTTAATACACTGTCAGGAGGTCAAAGGCAGGCCCTGGCAATGGTTATGGCTACCATGACGCCTATCGAGTTTCTTATACTGGATGAGCATACAGCGGCCCTCGATCCAAAAACAGCCGAGCTTATTATGAAGCTAACCGATAATATTGTTAAAGAAAAGAAGCTGACTACCATAATGGTTACCCATAATCTTCGATATGCAGTGGAATATGGTAATCGTCTGTTAATGATGCATCAAGGAGAAATAGTAATCGATACCCTTGGAGAGGAAAAGCAGGCTCTGAAAGTAGAAGATATTCTGGATAAGTTTAATGAGATCAGTATAGAATGTGGAAATTAACCACCTTGACGCCTATATTCTTGCATGATAGAATTGGTTGATGTAAAATATAGCAGATAATCAATTGTATAAGGAGGACGGAAATGAATAATTTGTTAGTAGCACAATCAGGAGGGCCAACCGTAGCGATAAATGCAACACTCGTTGGCGTATTACAGGGTGCTCGTGTAAGTACTAAGGTGGATAAGGTATATGGGGCTAAGAATGGTATAGAGGGAGCAATTAACGATAACCTTATTGATTTAAATGAACTGATTAAAGACACCCAGGCATTGGATACCTTAACCTTTACACCATCCTCGGCATTAGGTTCCTGTAGATACAAAATGAAGGATTGGAAGGTTGATGATGAGCCATACAAAAAGATTATCAACACATTCAAAAAGCATGATATTAAGTATTTTATCTATATAGGCGGAAATGATTCGATGGATACCGTAGATAAGCTTTCCGAGTATTGCAGGGTCAATAACCATGATATATATATAATGGGTGGACCAAAGACTGTGGATAATGATTTAAATCTTACTGACCACTGTCCGGGATTTGGTTCTGCGGCAAAATATATCGCAACTACTATTTCGGAATTAGAGAGAGATATCAGTGTTTATGATATACCCGCGGTAACAATCGTAGAAATCATGGGGAGAAATGCGGGCTGGCTTACTGCAGCATCGGCCTTAGCCAGAGCAAACGGAGGTCCCGGTCCCGATTTAATTTATCTTTGTGAAAATGTTTTTGATTATGATAAGTTTATACAGGATATAAAGNATAAGCTTGCCATAAAGCCCGGATTAATCGTTGCCATCAGCGAGGGTATAAAGGACAGTACGGGTGGATATGTATCCGATTCGATGTCAAGCGGAGCCGTAGATAATTTCGGACATAAATATATCGCCGGTTCTGCCAGAGCATTGGAACAGTTGGTCAGAGAGAAAATAGGATGTAAGGTGAGAGCGGTTGAGCTTAGTCTGATGCAAAGATCCGCTGCTCATATCGCAAGTGAGACAGACATAATGGAATCTCTCATGCTTGGACAGAAGGCATTTGACTGTGTCGTAAACAATGAGACAGGTAAGATGGCGGCTATTAAGAGATTAAGTGATAATCCTTACCGTGTAGAGTTCACATCTGTTCCTGTATCTGAAGTGGCAAATCATGAAAAAATCGTGCCAAAGGAATGGATTACACCGGAGGGTAATGATGTGACAGAAGAGATGATGACATATTTGAAGCCTCTTATTATGGGAGAGATCAATATTAAATACGAAAACGGTATTCCTAAGCAATATAGACTGNATTAATTATAAAGAGCTTCTTTTATCTGATTAACAAATACTCAGATATAAGAAGCTCTGATTTTACCAGAATATATGGTCCTCAATCTTAACTGCGTTTTTCTTTTTGTCGTATCCCTTGCTCACGGCGGATTTATATGCGTGAAAATATAGACGGTTGCCGATATTATTAGCTCCGGACAGAGCTGCCTTTGCAGCTTTTATTGTTAACAGCTGGGATTCTGTAGAGTAGCTCTCGTATTTCTCCAGTTGCTTGGCTAAAGAGCCGCTTTTTGCCACGGTAAACTGACCGGGTTGATATATAACATCCTTAATAGTATTGGGATACTTTTTTGACTTAACACGATTAAGGACAACATTTGCTACGGCGAGCTTTCCTTCATAGCTTTGGTTTCCTGCCTCTGCATAGACCAGACAAGCCAAAAGTTTTAGTTCTTCTTCTGTATAGTCAACTTCTTCTCTGTATTTTATCTCGGTTTCTTTCCTGATTCTTTCCTCTTCCTGTAGTCTTTTGAGCTCTTCCTCCTCTTCCTTGGAAATGGCCTTCTTAAAGCTCACTATTAACTCTACATATTCCTTATTTACATAGCCGATAATTTTATCGTCTGTTATATCTATCTTTATCCATTCGTCATTAAGTTCAATTACAGGATAGACTTCATTTCTATATATAACAGTTAGCTTTCTGGATTCTATATCCGGCTCTTCTCTAACATTAAGACCGTCCGTGTTTACCGATACTTTGATCCTCCCGTATTTTTCGATTAATTCATCGTCGGGAATACCTGTTTTCAGGTATTCGGCCTTAACATATCCTTTAACACTTCCTGATTCAATATAATACCAGTCCCCTACAGAATCCAAAATTCTGGCTGCAGAATCTCTGTAAAGCTTTCCTTTAATATCACTTTCCGTCGTGGCCTTCGCTCGAATATTTAAGTAGGTTTCAGCTACTGAAATACCGATATCCGAGTATTTAGAAGGTTCGGTTTCAGGCTCGGTTTCAGGTTCAGTTTCAGGTTCCGCCTCAGAAGTAACTTGCTCTTTTGAAGATAGGGATTCATCATCTGTTGAATCATCCGTTTCGTCATCAATCTGAACTGTCTGATCTACATCTTCACTGTCATCAACCTTATTACTTAGATATAGCCGCTCGCTGTTTGATACGACATTACCGTATCTGACAGAAAGGGCATTTAAACGCTCGGTATATAATGCCTGTTTATCAGCATTGTCGATATTATCGGAAATAGTCTCAATAGGCTGGTTATTGTCCTGCATGTCTGAAGGAGCGTCAAAACCAACAAAGATGGATATCCAAAAAACAGATAAAAACACTACTATGGAAAATAAGGTTATTTTATTTTTCATAATTCGCCTTCCAATAGCCTTGTTTCGGTATCATTTGTTATTATATATTATCATTAATATAATAGCAAATTTTTATGTTAACTGGACAAATATGGTAATATTATACACAAATGCATTACAATTTATACAATATATTCTATGTCATAGTTTCGAATTTGATTTTTTCACGAATCATTTCCGATACAAGATCCGCTAATTCTGTGGACTTCATACCCTTATAATCAGCATAATAAAGAGGTTTTAGGTAATGAACCTGAACGGTTAATTTCTTTATTGACCCGGTATCGAAGGCTTTATATGAATCAATTAAGGCCACAGGAACTATAGGACATTTTGCATTCATAGCACTCTTAAAGCTGCCGCCTTTAAATTCGAGCAAAGAATTTCCTTTCTTAGAACGGGTTCCTTCGGCAAATAATATAAAGTTTTCCCCTGTTTTTAGTCTACGGGTCATATTCATTATTACCTGCATGGACTGACGTATGTCTTCGCGGTCAATGATCTCGGCCTGTAGCATGGTTATTACCTGTTTTAGAAGGAAGATGTTTTTGACTTCTTTTTTCATAACNGTAACCAATGGTCTCTCATGGGTCTGAATAATTGCAAGCGCATCGAACAGGCCTTGATGATTGGGAAACATAACATATCCGTTTTCCTTAGGAAGGTTTTCAAGACCGGTTACATGTATTTTAATTCTGCCCCTTCTTATAACAATAGGTATAATCCGGTGTAAAAAAGCATATCTGGTATGCACGTCGTACTTATCTATATTGCATAGTTGAAAAATTCTTATCAGCCAAAAGGGTAAATTAAGTAAGCTTCGAAAAACCATCAGGATGATTCTCTTCATATGGGTAGTCCTTTCTGTATTATATAGCCCTATTAAAGGATCTCGAAACCCTTTAGATGCTTTGAACGGCTGGGATGTCTCAGCTTTCTAAGAGCTTTTGCTTCAATTTGACGAATTCGTTCTCTGGTNACGTTAAATTCCTTTCCCACCTCTTCCAGGGTTCTTGTCCTACCGTCGGTTAATCCAAAGCGTAGAAGCAGCACCTTTTGCTCCCTTTCGGTTAAAGTATCCAGAAGCATAAATATCTGGTCACGCAGAATGGAATAGGCTGCTGATTCTTCAGGACCCAATATATTTTCATCACGGATAAAGTCGCCTAGATGACTGTCGTCCTCTTCTCCGATGGGAATATCAAGTGAAATAGGATCAGATGAGATCTTTAATACCTCACGGACCTTTTCCACAGGCATATCCAGAGAATCTGCCAGCTCCTGCTCGGTAGGCTCCCTTCCCAGTTCCTGAAGAAGGGTTCGGGAGACTCGATAGGTTTTATTAATAATCTCAGACATATGAACCGGAATACGTATAGTACGGCTTTGATCTGCGATAGACCTTGTAATAGCCTGTCTAATCCACCAGGTGGCATATGTACTGAACTTGAATCCCTTGGTATAATCAAATTTATCCACGGCTTTAATCAGCCCCAGATTCCCCTCCTGAATTAGGTCGAGGAAGGATAGGCCTCTTCCTACATATCTCTTAGCTATGCTTACAACCAAGCGAAGATTTGATTCTGCCAGTATTTGTTTTGCATCCTCGTCTCCGTCTTCGATTCGTTTGGCAAGCTCTACTTCCTCCTCCATAGTGAGTAGGGGGTAATTGCCGATTTCCTTCAAATATAAATGAACAGGGTCATCAGATATGGTACCGGGTGATGTAATTTCAGTATTATCTTGTGAAGGAGGGGCATCCACATCATCATCTATATCAATAAGCTTCTCTTTTTGATCTTTTTCATCCTCAGGGAGGGTTAACACTACAATATTATATGCCTCCAGTCTCTCATACAACTTATCAATTTGTTTGTTATCGAGACTAAATTCATTAATGAGAGTATTAACTGCGTCAGCTTCTAATATTCCCCTGCTTTTCATTGCAATTCTAACTAAGTCATTCAATTTCTCTTCAAAACTATCATGGATTGCCCGTTCATTCATAGAAATTCCTCCGTCTCTGTTGCCTGAAAAATAGCGTTAGGTAATATTATAGCACATGCCGGTAAATATGAAAACAAGCAAAATAAAAAAATGTTAATAATAGTAAATTAAAAACAGGTATTATAATGCATAATTTATTTTTGCATTATAATACCTGAATCTTTATAAGTATTATTACCGATTAAATTTCAACATTAGGAAGCTTATCAAAACCTCTTTGCAAATCCTCATCTGTTGGAATATAATCCTTCATCTGCTTTGAAAGGTAGGCACTGTATGCCGTCATATCAAAGTATCCGGTACCTGTAAGACCAAAGAGAATCGTCTTAGCTTCTCCTGATTCGCGACATAATATTGCCTCGTCAATAGCAGATCGTATTGCATGGGCCGACTCGGGAGCAGGAAGTATAGTTTCATGTTTAGCGAACATTACCGCTGCTTCAAATACTTTGGTTTGCTCCACAGCTACAGCCTCCATATATCCGTCATGATATAGCCTTGATAATATAGGTGACATACCGTGGTAGCGAAGACCGCCGGCATGATTTGCCGAAGGCATAAAGCTACTGCCGAGTGTATACATTTTGGCAAGAGGAGTTACCTTGCCGGTATCACAAAAATCATATGCATAACGTCCACGGGTAAAGGAAGGACAGGAAGCCGGCTCTACCGCTACGATTCTTGGCGATGCCTTGCCTGTCAGTTTATCCTGCATGAACGGTGCAATAATTCCTCCCAGATTAGAGCCGCCGCCGGCACATCCTATAACTATATCGGGATATTCATCCAACATTTCCATGGCTATTTTACTTTCCAGTCCTATAATGGATTGATGCAATACAACTTGGTTAAGAACTGACCCAAGTACATAACGCCTACCGGGAGTCGATACGGCCTTTTCTATTGCCTCTGATATAGCACATCCCAGACTGCCTCCGGTATTAGGGTCATTTTTAAGAATAGCCCTACCGACCTCAGTGGTATCACTGGGGCTTGCTATAACCTCGGCATCAAATGTCTCCATTACAGTCTTACGGAAAGGCTTTTGCTCATATGATACCTTAACCATATAGACTGTCAGATCGAGATTGTAAAATGCACAGGCCTCAGCAAGAGCTGTTCCCCATTGACCTGCTCCTGTTTCGGTGGTTAATCCTGTAAGACCCTGTTTCTTAGCATAATAGGCTTGTGCGATAGCAGAGTTTAACTTGTGGCTTCCTGAGGTGTTATTTCCTTCGAACTTATAATAGATTTTTGCCGGGGTATTTAATGCTTTCTCCAGATTATATGCACGAATCAATGGAGATGGACGGTACATTTTATAAAACTCCTGTATTTCCTCCGGTATATCAATATACCTTGTGGTATTATCCATCTCTTGGTTTGCCAACTCCTCACAAAAAACCGGATAGAGATCCTCTACCTTTAAAGGTTCTAAGGTGGATGGATTAAGTAGAGGATCGGGCTTTATTTTCATATCGGCCCGTAGGTTATACCATTTCTTGGGCATTTGCTCCTCTGTGAGATAAAGTCTGTGCGGTACTTTCTTTGCCATTATAAAACTCCTTTCATTTATTATTGGAATTGTTAATCATTTGAGATTTTATAAAAATAAAAGCTTTTGTCTCAGTAATTTACTGGGACAAAAGCTTGATTGCTTCTGCGGTACCACCCGGTTTGGTGCATATGCACCCACTTGCTCCATGTACTGACATACATGCTCCCTTGATAACGGATGGAGATTCCGTTAGGCATTACTCATCATACGGATATGATTTTCTTCCCACCCTCGTAAGCCCATTCGATACTACATTTATTACTGCAATTTCACCGTATGCAGCTCTCTGTAAATAAATAATAATATCTACTATTCTTACTCATAGGTTTATGGTTTCTATATAAAATTCGTATATTGTGTATCAGTATATACACATAGGTATAAAATGTCAATACTAATTTTTATATTTTATTTTACTGTTACCTTGGTCTTAAGAGTTATACTCTTACCACTGTATAGGGTTAACTTCGTGTATATATAGGTAGTTCCCTTTTTTACAGCCGTAATCTTTCCTGACTTACTCACCTTAGCTATCTTCGAATTACCGGATCTGTAGGTAACAGATACTCCTCCGATAGCATCCTGAGAGGTTTTAGCCTTGATATTTTCTACTATCTCAAGGCTTAAGGGAAGCGTAATTTTAAGCTGCTTGGTCTTGGCCTTATTTCCTTTAGTATCTTTGACATATAGGGTAGTCTTGTTTGGTGATAATTTAAGCTGCTTAACGAGTGAAGTGATAGTCTTATTGTCAGCCGCTTTGGAAAGAACAACAAATTCTCCGCCATGAAGGAGATTTATTGTCACATATCCTTCCTTATCAACCTTATATTTTGAGCTGTAGGGAAGTGTTTCGAGCTTATTAGTGGTCTTATTATAATGATATAGGTATATCTTGCTGCCGCTCTTAAATTCAACTCGGTCTCCCACATACAGCTTTATACTTGCCTGTGCAGGAAACGGCCCCGTATGACTAAGTTTTAGCGTAAGTCCCTTCTTGGATTTTCCTCCCACCAAATTATAAATACCGGTTTCTGGAGCTATATCATCTGATGTATAGAGCAGGTTAACATCCGTAATATTACTGCCGGATGATTTAAGGGCTTTCGAGGTAAACAACCAGCTGATTAGAATATCGCCCTCCTCATCATATATAATAATTTCTGCGTCCTTTCCGATATCCTTTAAGGTTTTCNGGATACCGGATGAAAGGTTAATTCCCGATAATTCTATATTCTTATGATTTAGTATGCTGTTAGGTATGGTCATTGAAATTAGAAGCTTACCGTCATCATTTTTATTGATCTTATAAGAATTTTCCAAATATTTAACAAGTTGCTTGGACTTAAGAGGAATATTAAGCTTTACCGGATTTGTAGGTTTTTTAGTATCCGCATATTTTACGATCCTCTCAACCGGTAACTCTGCAGTCATTATTATATCGCCGTCGTTATTTTTATATATGGATAAGTCAAGTGTACCGATATTTGAGCTCATATATATTTTTTCATTAGCAACGGTAGATTTTGGTTTAGGAGTGGGTGTCGGAGTAGGAGTAGGTTTTGGAGTCGGCTTTGGAGTTGGCTTCTGGGTCGGCTTCTGGGTCGGCTTCGGAGTGGGTTTCGGAGTCGGCTTCGGTGTTGGTTTTGGTATTGTCTCGCCCTTAATGATCTGTTTTATTTCCTTATTTGACAATGCCCTGTTGTAAATTCTGATTTCATCCATCAACCCTTCAAAGCTGTCTCCCCAGGGATTTCTACCGATTACAATTTCGCGACTGGAATCCCGCCTTATCCTGCCTGTCAATACGGTTCGTGAGCACTCTTTTCCGTCTATATATGTAATTATTTTTGAACCATCATAAGTTATGGCATAATGGTGCCAATCGGTATCATTAACTTTATTCGTTACTGAAAATTTCTTAGATTCTTTGTCAGTGCTTATGGAGCCTGAGAAACCGGTTGCTGATATCTGAACGGCATATACCGTGTGTTTATGAATAACCGTTGCGGCCGTATTTTTTTTATTTTTCTTTGCAAGGAAAGCTATGGTTATCTCATCCAGTCCATCAAGATTATTATCATGCTTTACCGAAATACCCCGGCTTTTTGAATTATTAAAGCGAATCGATTTTCCGTAACCTGATTTTTCTAAAATGATGTCCTGACTGCTTTCCACTGTCATATTTTTTCCGGATACGTCCAGACAATTCTTATCAAATGGCAGATACAGATATAGATTAGGATATTTGGCCGGCAATACTTCAAATTTTTGACTGGCAGTGTGTTTTTTACCTGCACTGTCTGTGACTGTTAACTTGACAGTATACTTTCCTGAGGAGAATATATGACTTGTGGTTTTGCCCGTTCCTGTGCTGCCGTCACCAAAATCCCATTTGTATGAAACAATAGTTCTTCCATCCGGGACATAGGAATTGGAGCCGTCAAAAGTAACCTTAAACGGTTCGTATCCTGAATTACTGTTTTCGTAATTGTCATATTTAATGTTTGCTACCGGATGAGTGGCTCCCTGATACTCGAATGGTCCGATATCAAATTTGCTTCCATATGGACGTTTGTTTCCTAAATAATCATGGTTGAAATTCAGGTTTATTCCCTTATCAATTGCCGGACTATTCGGATGTAGTGAAAAATCGTTATTATCAACATCCATAAATAAGGGATCCGCATTAACAATATCATTTGGATAGCTTTCCTGACTGTATTTTTTATAAGGGTCTGTTCTATATANTATATTGTTGGACACATATTTATGGTCAATTCCAAAGTAGCAGTTATTTGCATTGTAGAAGATATTATTTTTAACTTCTCCTGTAGCCGGTTTACCTTCGGCTTCTCTGTATCCGATGCCATGTATTCCCATGTTTATAAAAAGGTTATTATAGACCTTTACATCCTTTAGAGTAGAAATACATAATCCCCATGAAGCAGCATCCTTAAAGATATTGTTTCTAAAGGTTATATCATAGGAGTGGTAATAATAGCGCCCTGAGCCCATGAACCCCTGATGATAGAAATCCTCTATGAAATTACCTTCGATAACTATATGTCGTGCATATTCACCGTTGTTATCAAAGGTCTGAAAGCCGTCTACATGTGCTTTTCCAATTTCATCACTACGGGTACCATGCATATAATTGCCCCGAATTATATGGCCTTCACCAAAGAAACGAAAATAATCAGCGTCTCCGCTTCTATATATAAGACGCTCTATTTCGTTATTCTCAACAAGCATGTTATAGCCCGACACGTTAATTCCAAAACTGCACTTATATATGTAGTTTCCTGCGACTCTGCAGTTATTTCCGTAAGCTTTAATACCTATTCCTGTATCTTGAATATTATTATTGATAACCTCTACACCAGTGCTTCCTCCCAAATCAATGCCTGCGCCGTTCAGCTTAAAACCGTCTATAATAACAAAATCGCCATACTTTAAGTTAACAGAGCCTATAGTAGCCTTATGCTTATTCGCGGCTCGAAGAATAAGCTTACTGTCCTTCTCACCATATATACGGTTAGATGCAAACTTGATTTGCTCATCATATACCCCGTTTTCAACAATGATTTCATCACCGGGATATGATGCTTCAAGAGCCTTATTTATAGTCTTAAACGGTTTTGACTTAGTACCGGCATTATTATCATTGCCTTTAGTACTTACATACAGCTTTCCCGGATTCCTTGGTAAGGCGNCCTTAAGCTTTCCCTTAGTCACAAGAATATTATCAAAATTCACCCAATAACGACTCGTTCCCGTATCGACTCTGGTCAACATGATTGAGCCACCCTTAAAGCGTTTAACGGCTGCGGGCTTTTGGTCGACATATGTATATTCATAATCCTTTTTATTAGCATATCCATCACGGTCTACGGAGATGGTTATAGATTTACCGTTATTTTTAAGATATATTTTAAAATAATTTACTGACGGATTCTGTCTTGGAGAGCTTAAAATTCTACTGACATTTTCAACCTTTAACTCTTCTTCAGTACCATCCATCATACGGAAAACCTGTCCCGTCGTTGGACTGAAGGAATAGTAGTTGTCTTTGTCCTGATACTCAATCATAACTCTGGCAGGAGTGTTATACCAATTAATGCTTGTGAAGCACACCGTATATTCCGGTTCATCAATTATCTCATTTGAAATTGCATATGCTCCTGCATTCATCCTTAACACATTGCTTTCAGGGTTTTTAACAGCAGATATTCCTAAATCTCCTTTTGTACGCCAGGTCAATTCGTTTTTTATTTGGGCATTTGCCGTTGATAAATCTTTGTCTTCAAAATTATCCTGGTACAATATGTCATCTTTTGAGACGACTCCGTATTCATTTATTATTTCGTCTGTTTCGGCTGCATCTGTATGTATATTATGATTAATAGAATTAATCCCTATAAGTGTAAAAACCATTAATAGACAAAACAAAGTAAAATTCTTCATATTTCCTCCTTATATTATATTTTCGCCTATAAGTTTTTCAATAAAAAACACCCACTAATATAAACATTTATTTCCATAATTATACTATCCGGTGGGTGTGTTGTATATGAGTAATTTAGCTTAGTTTTACTTAANTCTTATAGAAGATCTTTGCTTTTGTATATATGTCTGTATTCAGACGGAGTCTGATTAAACTTCTTTTTGAAAATTTTGCTGAAATAGCCAGTATCGTTAAATCCGATACGTTCACATATTTCAGACATTGAGAGTCCCGTATCNCTAAGTAGCTTTGCAGCCATACCTATACGAAGCTGAACTAAATATTGATTAATAGACATTCCGGTATGTTTCTTAAAGTCATTATGTAAAGTGGTGCGATTAGTGTGGAATTTTTCTGCCAGACTGTCAATCGTTATTTTCTCGTTATAGCAAGACTGAAGATAATATATGATGTCAATAGTAAGCTTAGAGTGACCGCTATAATTCTCCAAATCCCCGTCGCCGTTTTCAGACACGCCCCTTCTTGCCAATGCAAACAGAATTTCATAAAGATAGGATCTACTGAGACATGGCCAGGACCAGGTATCCTGTTTTTCTAACAGATAATTAAGATGCTCTATTTTGTTCTCTATTATGGTTATATCAATTGNCGCCAGAGGATAAAGCTTTTTGCCTTCGGGAGTATTGTGCTTAAACTGCTCCATATAAAACAAATCCTGTTTGTCTACACCTGTCAGTCGGTTGTTAGGATCATTAATTACGCTGATGGTAAAGCTTGCATTGACGATTTCGGGTCTGAATAGGACGATCCATATATTCGCATCGCCAGCATTATGGAAGCATATTCTGTCCTGATCGTTAAGATGCAGAATATGAGAACCGATTATGGCATATTCTTTATCATTCAGATTAAAACGGCAGATTCCTGATTTTATAAGGAGGATTTTATAGTATTCCCGAGCTTCATCCACCATTAATGATTCCGGATTCTTAGTTACCAAAACAGGAAATATATAATTTTTATAATAATTATTGCCTATAGTATTAAGAATCAAATCAAACACCTGCCCACAAGTAATTATTTTCCATAATTATACTACGGGGCAGGTATATTGTAAATAAATGCTTTTATATTGAGTTTACCGCTATCTGTATTTATNCTCATTTAAAATTCGATAAACATTCAAAGAACCCTCAGGAAGTTCATCCTTAGTTATTTCCAAAATATTCTTAACCTCTGTGATAGATCCATACCTTTCTTCAAAAACAGGTATCGAAGACAGAGAGTAATGGGTTGGTATAACTATGGTAGGATTTAACTGTTCAATTAAATTAAAGCCCTTTTCATTCCTTAGAGACATTGACGAATAGCCGTTTTCAAATTGCATAAAAGCAATATCAATTTCACCCAGCTCGGTTAACTGCTCCTTCGTAAGCTCGGTTTGTCCTATATCGCCCATATGAGCAATTCTTAATCCATCCACTTCAAGGACTATTATCACATTTTGATTTGATTCCTGAATTAGATNGTTATTATGTGAGGACCAAATGGTATATATATTAAAGTCATTCGTTTGAATCTCAGNCTTTTCATATAGAATAACATGACAATCATATGATTCGATAAAGGCATCATCGACATGGTCTTTATGTGGATGTGTGCTTAATATTGCGACAGGATTGATGTCTACGATATTTTTAGGTGGCATTGCAGTTGGATCTACCACTACATTTTCTCCGTTCACGGAAGAGATAACATAGCTGTTATACGGATAGCTGGTGCTTATAGATGCCGTTTGGATTCGTACTTTTCCGCTGTCATTTATGACTTGTGGCAGAACCAAATCCGGATTGGGCGTAGGTGTGGGGGTGGCTTCGGGTGTCGGCTCAGGCGTAGGTTCAGTTGTAGGTTCAGTTGTAGGTGTGGACGTTGGTTCCGTCACCGTGTCCGGTTCAGTAATATCAGCATCCGATTCTTTAGAATTATCATCCTTGGCACAACCCAGTAATAACAAAGTGATAGTTAGAATACATATAATATATTTTATCATATTCTCCTCCTTATATATGACAGTAATGCTTTACCAATAAATAGTATCATGGAGGATATATTAATTACATGGAAAAAAGACAATAGATCTGGTAAAATCATAAAAAAATCCCCCGCTTTATATGGGGGAAATGTCTGTAAAGGTTATGTATATTGATTAAGGCTTTTTTCTAATTCGCTCTTTATTTTTTCCTTTAGGTGGGCAGGGTTTAACACCTTTGCTCCGTGGCCATATTGTAGAATCCATCGTATCAGCTCGTCTGTTACTGCCGTATTTCTTATGAATTTTATTCCATCCTCGGTCTGGATGATTTCGTCTGCGAGATCTGATTCATATTCCATTATATATCTGGCGGTTTTACTATCAAAGAATATAATAACCTGTTCGACCACATTTCCCGATAAATGTATAAATTTTTTTCTGTTCTTGTTGGTATGATAATCTTCGGGAATCTGAAATGTATCATCAAGTAGAGTAAGGGCTCTGATTCTTGATACCCTAAAATCTCTGATGTCATTTCGCAGTTCACAAAATCCTACCACGCATAAAGCGCCGTCATTAATGGAAAGCTCATATGGATGAATTACACGGATAGTATCTTCATCACTGCCGAAGCTGCGATATATAATTCTGGCCTTCCTTTTATTCTGCATGGAATCGTGGAGCTTTTCCTCTATTTCCGGATTCAAGGTATCACTAATATAGTCATTTGTATTGATTGACACAAGACCCGTAAAATGCTTTATAAATTCTCTGTTTAAATTAGAGGTATTATCAAGAAGCTTGTGTATCAGTTCGTTTGAGGTTCTTCCCATGGTCATATACTGATATGGCTTAAGTAGCTCCAGCATAAATGCAAGGGAAATCAGCTCCGGAGATGTAAAGGTGATATCACTTAGTCGAAATTTATCGGCGGTATAGTATGTTTTATTGTTTCTTGTCTCTTCTGAGATAAAGCATATACCGGATAGACTGTCAATATCACGCATTATTGTTTTTTTATCCACGATGACATCCCATTTTTCCAAGGATGAATGAATATCGTTTATGGTATAACCCCTTTTATTCTCTGAAAGCAATAGCAAGATAAATATCTGTCTTTCGGTTTGAGCCATATCTCTCATAGCGTTACCTCCTATAGACATACCCGTATCTGAATTTATCTTACTATAAAACGGATTAATATTCAAGATTGCTAAGAGTTACGGTTGTCTCCTTATTGAGACGGTTCAGCTTGCGCATCTCCAGAATAATAAATATTCCTGTTAATATTGAGGAGGTGACATCTGATAAAGGTCCTGCCGATATAAGACCATCAAGTCCGAAATATAGGGGAAGTATGAGCAGGGCAGGAATTAATATCAGTACCTGTCTTGAAAGGCCAAGTAATGCTGAATGCTTCGGTTTTCCAACTGCCTGAAAATAGTTGGAGGATACAATCTGAAAACCGATGACCGGTAGGAACATCAGATTCCTTCTGATAGCCCGGACCCCGAACGATATCAACTCTTTATCTTCCTTATTAAATAGGTAAACCAACTGTTCAGGAAATACTCTTGTTACTATCCATCCGATAATAACAATTATTGTAGCGAATATAACGCCGATATAATAGGCCTGTTTTACTCTGTCATATTTGCGTGCTCCGTAATTATATCCGATAATCGGCTGCATTCCTTGATTTATGCCGAAGATAGGCATAATTAACAAGGTAACCANACTATTTACAATACCCATTCCCGATACGGCTACATCTCCTCCATAGGTATTAAGCCCTTTATTCATTATAAAATTCAGAATACTTGATGCTATTTGCATAGCAAAAGGTGCCGTTCCCAAAGCCAGAANCTTACCTACATAAGCAGGCTTCAGCTTCATATATGACACCTTTAGCTTCAAAAGGCTTTTGCTTCTCATAAAATACAACAATACCCACGTAGCAGATACTATCTGAGATATAACAGTGGCGATTGCAGCACCTCTCATTCCCCAATTGAAAACAAATATAAATATCGGATCTAAGACGATGTTAGTTATGGCGCCGATTAGCATTGTATTCATTGCAATTCTGGGATTACCTTCAGAACGAATGAAGTTATTCATTCCCATTCCTATCGATTGAAATACTGAGCCTAATAATATTATTTCCAGATATTCAATGGCATAGGGCATTATTTGGTCGCTTGTACCCATTAATCTAAGAAAAGGCTCCTTGAAGATTAAGCCTATTATAGATAATGACAGAGAGGCTATAATAAAGAGAACAAATGCGTTGTTAAAGATTCCCTCAGCCTCTTCCTTCCTACCTTGTCCAAAACGGATAGCCACCAGGGAATTTGCACCTATTCCAATCAGCATCGAAAATGCCATCAGTATTAACATAATAGGAAAGGATACAGTAATTCCGCCGATTCCTAAGGAACCGACACCATGGCCGATGTATATTCTGTCAACTATATTATATAAAGCATTAACTAACATTCCTATGATTGCGGGAATAGAGAATTTAAAGATTAGTTTAATAATACGTTCTTCCCCGAGCTGCTTCGATCTATCTATATTATTCATGTCTTCACTCCTACCTTAATGTATAATATCTGCATATAACCTGTTAAGTATACTAACTGAACAAACAAATGTCAACTTAGTATCGGTACCTGGTACCGAAAAATTTAAATTAATCCTTGACATTTTTACGGGAACACCGTATAATCATTTAGCATGCAAATTTGCATGCAATGTATTTTTTATGCGTATTTTGCATACGCAGACAAACCACAGAATGAATTAATAATTTTGATTTTGGGAGGTGAAAAATTAATGCCTACATTTAACCAGCTAGTAAGGAAGGGCAGAAAGACAGTAGAGTACAAGTCAAATTCTCCTGCACTGCAGAAGAGCTTTAACTCACTGAATAAGAGGACAACAGATGTATCATCACCACAAAAAAGAGGTGTATGTACAGCGGTTAGAACGGCTACACCGAAGAAGCCAAATTCAGCTCTTCGTAAGATTGCCAGGGTTCGTCTGTCCAATGGTATCGAGGTTACAAGCTATATTCCGGGTGAGGGTCATAACCTTCAGGAGCATAGTGTAGTACTCATCAGAGGTGGTAGAGTAAAGGATTTACCGGGAACCAGATATCATATAGTCAGGGGTACACTTGATACGGCAGGCGTTGCCAACAGAAGACAGGCACGCTCCAAGTATGGTGCTAAAAGACCTAAAGACGCTAAGAAGTAGATACCTAGTAAAAAGTGATATGCAACTGAATATTTGCTAAGCNCTTTTAATGTAGTTAAGTGCCGGGTTAATTTTTTATCCTTTTAGTTTGTATTTCTGTGGGTTACAAATTGAAATTAAGTGGAAACATTTGATATATGGTAATAAATTAAGCTGAGCGCGAACACAATTATGGAAAGCAAAGAACTTTCATTTGTGAGTACCTAGGAATTAATGTAGCTGACGAAGTTATGTTTCGTTAAGTATTGTTAAGGAGGGAAGAAACGTGCCAAGAAAAGGACATGTACCCAAAAGAGATGTACTGGCGGATCCTTTGTACAACAATAAAGTTGTTACAAAGCTAATCAACAACATTATGTTGGATGGCAGAAAGGGAGCCGCACAGAAGATAGTATACGGAGCTTTTGAGAAGGTGGCAGAGAAATCCGGAAAGGATCCCATCGAGGTATTCGAGGAGGCTATGAATAACATTATGCCTGTTCTCGAAGTAAAAGCTAGACGTATAGGTGGTGCAACTTATCAGGTTCCTATTGAGGTAAGACCTGAAAGAAGACAAGCGCTGGCTCTGAGATGGTTAACATTTTTCTCTAGAAAAAGAGGAGAAAAGACCATGCAGGACAGACTGGCGAATGAANTCTTAGATGCTTCTAACAACACAGGCGCATCTGTTAAGAGAAAAGAAGATATGCACAAGATGGCAGAGGCAAATAAAGCATTTGCCCATTATAGGTGGTAAAAGAAAAGTATCATAGCATGTTCTTCTTTAATTAAGGCAATAGACTAAATTGTAGGAAACATGATTTGAGAATTATTTATCATTCTTTGCCAGTTTCAAGCAGGTTATAATTGATGATTTGCTTGCCATGAATTAAGGAGGAATTATATTTGGCAGGAAGAGAATATCCATTGGATAGGACTAGAAATATCGGTATTATGGCACATATCGATGCGGGTAAGACTACACTTTCTGAGCGCATCCTGTACTATACCGGTGTAAACTACAAAATGGGTGATACTCATGAGGGCACTGCAACCATGGACTGGATGGAGCAGGAGCAGGAAAGAGGTATCACTATTACATCAGCAGCGACTACATGTCATTGGACTCAGGAATTAGAGCATAAGAAGATGCCGGGTGCGCTGGAGCATCGTATTAATATAATAGATACTCCCGGACACGTAGACTTTACCGTAGAGGTTGAGAGATCACTTCGTGTTCTGGACAGTGCGGTAGGCGTATTCTGTGCCAAGGGTGGCGTTGAGCCCCAGTCCGAGACTGTATGGCGTCAGGCTGATAAATATCATGTACCTAGAATGGCATTTGTAAATAAAATGGATATTTCGGGTGCAGACTTTTTTAATGTTATTAATATGATTAAAACAAGGCTTGGGAAAAATCCCGTAGCCATACAGCTTCCAATCGGTAAAGAGGATACATTTGTTGGTATTATCGATTTGTTCGAGATGAAGGCTTATTACTATAATGATGATAAAGGCGAGGATATCTCCATAACTGAGATTCCCGATGATATGAAGGAACTCGCAGAAGAATACAGAAGCATAATGATCGAAGCGATTTGTGATACCGATGATGACCTGATGGAGAAGTACCTGGAAGGTGATGAACCGACCGAGCAGGAATTGAAGGCTNCTTTAAGGAGAGCAACAATTTCTGTTGATATCATCCCTGTGTTATGCGGATCAGCATATCGTAATAAGGGAGTACAGAAGCTATTAGATGCAATTATTGAGTATATGCCTGCACCTACGGATATTCCCGATATAAAGGGAATAGACGAGAATGGCAATGAGGTTACGAGAAAATCCTCTGATGACGAGCCATTTTCAGCATTAGCATTTAAGATTATGGCCGATCCGTTTGTAGGTAAGTTGGCGTTCTTTAGGGTGTATTCAGGAACATTAAGCACCGGTTCATATATATTGAACTCCACAAAGAACAAAAAGGAACGTGTCGGACGTATTCTACAGATGCATGCGAACAAAAGAGAAGATTTGGAAAAGGTATATTCAGGAGATATAGCATCTGCGGTAGGGCTTAAATTCACCTCTACAGGAGATACTCTTTGCGATGAGAAGCATCCTGTTATACTTGAGTCCATGGAATTCCCTGAGCCCGTTATTAATGTTGCTATTGAACCTAAGACTAAGGCCGGACAGGATAAAATGGGTGCTGCTTTGGCTAAGCTGGCCGAAGAGGATCCAACCTTCAAAGCTTATACCGATGAAGAGACCGGTCAGACAATTATTGCAGGTATGGGCGAGCTTCACCTGGAAATCATTGTAGACAGACTGCTTCGTGAATTTAAGGTTGAGGCTAATGTTGGTGCACCTCAGGTTGCATATAAGGAATCCTTCACTAAGACGGTTGAAGTTGATAGTAAGTATGTCAGACAATCCGGCGGACGTGGTCAGTATGGTCACTGTAAGGTTCGCTTCGAGCCCATGGATGCCAATGCAGAGAAGACCTTTGAATTCGCTTCAGAGGTTGTCGGTGGAGCAATTCCTAAGGAATACATCCCTGCGGTCGGTGCCGGTATAGAAGAAGCCGCAAAGGCCGGTATACTCGGTGGATATCCTGTGCTTGGTATAAGGGCTGTCGTATATGATGGCTCATACCATGAGGTTGACTCCAGTGAAATGGCATTTAAAATTGCAGGCTCTATGGCATTTAAGGATGCCATGAACAAGGGTGGTGCCGTGCTTCTTGAACCTGTTATGAGGGTTGAGGTAACAGTACCCGAGGAATATATGGGTGATGTTATAGGAGATATAAGTTCCCGTCGTGGTCGTATCGATGCTACAGAGGATTTAAGCGGNTCCAAATTAATACGCGGATATGTTCCTCTGTCTGAGATGTTTGGATATGCCACAACACTCCGATCCAGTACCCAGGGCCGTGGTGCATATTCCATGTTCTTTAATTCCTATGAGCAGGTTCCTAAGGCAGTTCAGGAAAAGGTATTATCATCTAAAGGCAGGAGTTAGACAGACTGTTAACAGATGACATAAAANCAATATATTATTTTAATTTCTTAATGCTTGAAAATATTTCTAAGTTGAAATATAATAGGGCATATGAGGCAATATTTAATACAAGCCACACGGGGAGATTTCCGGAGGGAAGGCCCGTGCGTGAAAACATTTGCTTAAAAGCATTTATTTAAAGGAGGACGTTGTAAAATGGCTAAGGCTAAATTTGAAAGAACCAAACCGCATTGTAATATCGGTACAATAGGTCACGTTGACCATGGTAAGACAACTCTTACTGCAGCTATTACCAGAACTCTTCATGAAAGACTGGGTACAGGTGAAATCGTAGCATTCGATAAGATTGATAAGGCTCCCGAGGAGAAGGCAAGAGGAATCACAATCTCTACTTCTCACGTTGAGTATGAGACTAACAACAGACACTATGCACACGTTGACTGCCCAGGACATGCTGACTATGTTAAGAATATGATTACTGGTGCTGCTCAGATGGACGGCGCTATCCTTGTAGTTGCTGCTACTGACGGTGTTATGGCTCAGACAAAAGAACATATCTTACTTTCCCGTCAGGTTGGTGTTCCTTACATCGTAGTATTCATGAACAAATGTGACATGGTTGACGATCCCGAGTTATTAGAGTTAGTTGAGATGGAGATAAGAGACCTGTTAACAGAGTATGAATTCCCTGGCGATGATACACCTGTAATTCAGGGTTCCGCTCTTAAGGCTCTTGAAGATCCTTCAGGAGAATGGGGAGATAAGATTCTTGAGTTAATGGAAGCTGTTGACTCTTGGATTCCTGATCCTCAGAGAGAAAGTGATAAGCCTTTCCTTATGCCTGTTGAGGACGTATTCTCTATTACAGGTCGTGGAACCGTTGCTACAGGTCGTGTAGAGCGTGGTATGTTAAAGGTATCAGAAGAAGTTGAGATCGTTGGAATTAAGGAAGAAACCCGTAAGGTTGTTGTAACCGGTATCGAGATGTTCAGAAAGCTTCTGGACTATGCTCAGGCTGGTGATAACATCGGTGCACTTCTTCGTGGTGTTCAGAGAACAGAAATCGAAAGAGGACAGGTTCTTTGTAAGCCCGGTTCAATTAAATGCCACACTAAGTTTACCGCTCAGGTATACGTATTAACAAAAGAAGAAGGTGGACGTCATACTCCATTCTTCAACAACTACAGACCTCAGTTCTATTTTAGAACAACTGACGTTACCGGTGTATGTAATTTACCCGAAGGCGTTGAAATGTGCATGCCTGGTGATAACGTAGAGATGACAATCGAGTTGATTCATCCTATCGCTATGGAGCAGGGTCTTGGTTTCGCTATCCGTGAAGGTGGCAGAACAGTTGGATCAGGTAAGGTTGCTTCAATTATCGAGTAACAGTAAACAGATTTATAACTGTAANGAATATACGAGACAGAAAGTGAATACACTTTCTGTCTCGTTTTAGTAGTACGGCATAAACGTGTAAAACTAAAATAGTTAGCCAAACCTTCCGATAAATATATTGTATGAACTTTAAGATTGATTCTTAAGTTATAGTGAAGTTTTGAAAATAACCTTTGAAAAAACAGGAAAATAAGATATAATATCATAAGAGTAGAAAAAGCTTGTCTAAAGTATGTTTAAGTTGACCAATATTGGAAAAAAATATTAGAAGATAATGGGATAATACTTATAAATACGATGATAAAAATAAATTATATAATTATATATAATTGAATCGTAATTTACTGGATAGGAAAGGAGTTTCATTATGTTGGGCACCGATATCGGAATTGATTTAGGTACGGCAAGTGTATTAGTTTATATAAAGGGAAAGGGAGTAGTGCTTAAAGAGCCTTCAGTAGTAGCTTTTGACAGGGATACTAATAAGATTAAAGCAATTGGTGAAGAAGCCAGATTAATGCTCGGAAGAACACCGGGTAATATAGTCGCTGTAAGACCTCTAAGACAGGGTGTTATATCTGACTATACGGTTACAGAGAAAATGCTCAAATATTTTATTCAAAAGGCAGTAGGTAAGCAAAGGTTTAGAAAACCCAGAATCAGTGTCTGTGTACCAAGCGGGGTAACTGAGGTCGAGAAGAAGGCCGTAGAGGATGCTACTTATCAGGCGGGTGCCAGGGAAGTGNCAATTATTGAAGAGCCCATTGCTGCTGCGATTGGAGCGGGTATCGATATATCAAGACCCTGTGGCAATATGATTGTGGATGTTGGTGGCGGCACTACTGATATTGCCGTAATCTCCCTGGGAGGCACAGTGGTAAGTACATCTGTTAAAATAGCAGGTGACGATTTTGACGATGCAATCGTCAGATACATGCGAAAGAAGCATAATCTTCTAATCGGAGAAAGAACTTCAGAGGATATTAAGATAAAGATAGGCTCTGCATACCGCAGACCCGAATCGGTATCTATGGAGGTTAGAGGAAGGAATCTGGTCACAGGACTTCCGAAGACCATAGCCGTAACCTCTGAGGAGACCGAAGAGGCTTTAAGAGAGACAACGGCACAGATAGTTGAGGCGGTTCACAGTNTACTTGAAAAGACACCTCCGGAGTTGGCTGCGGATATAGCAGACAGGGGTATTGTACTGACCGGTGGAGGATGCCTGTTATATGGACTGGAAGAGCTTATTCAGGAGAAAACAGGAATTACAACCATGACCTCTGAGGATCCAATGACCGCAGTTGCTATAGGTACAGGAAAATTCGTTGAATTTTTAAGTGGAAGAAGAGATTAGTTCTATAGACAAAGGAGCTGGTACAAATGGTAAGAGGGCTATATACTGCATATACCGGAATGGCTAATGAACAAAAGAGGCTGGACATTATTGCCAATAACCTGGCTAACGCGGCAACGGTAGGATATAAAGAGGAAAATGTAACTAACCAGGCATTTGACGATGTATTAACCATTAAGATTCGAGATGATTCTGAAGCCTACAATGACAGACCTATCGGCAGGATGAGCCTGGGTGTTAAGCTAGGCGAGACCTATACTAACCATTTACAAGGCTCCTTAAGACAGACAGGCAATGCCTATCATTTGGCATTGGANGGAAAGGGATTTTTCACAATGTCTGTTACGGACAGAGCCGGAAATACCGATATAAAATATACACGTAACGGTTCTTTTACTATGACAAGGGATGGTCATATCGTGGATACTGATGGGAATCACCTGATGGGAGAGAGCGGAGAGGTTATTATTCCTGTTGATGCTGTAGATGTGGTTGTGGATGCAACCGGAGGGATTTATGCAGATGGGAATTATATAGACACTCTCCTGATNGCAGATTTTGAGGACTATAATTATCTGATTAAATCGGGTGATACGATGTTTGAAACCGTAGAGGGTGCAACAGTAATACCATCCACAGCCAGCATAATTCAAGGCTATACAGAGCAGTCCAATGTAAATGTTGTATCAGAAATGGTCGAGATGATTGCAGTTACAAGGGCATATGAGGCTAACCAGAAGGTAATTCAATCGATTGATCAGACACTGGAGTTGGCGGCTAATTCTGTCGGCAAAGTGTAATTATGCTTAAGGTGGACATGATTGGAGGAAAATGATATGATGAGATCCTTATGGACGGCAGCGTCCGGTATGACAGCTCAACAGTCAAACGTAGATACTATTTCAAACAATCTGGCAAATATTAATACAACAGGATATAAGAAGGAAACAGCAGAGTTCAAATCATTACTGTATCAGACCATACAGGAAAACTCTTATGACAATAACGGAGAACCAAAGCCTACAGGAATTCAGGTGGGGCTTGGGGTAAGAAATTCTGCAATAACCTCTCTTTATACTCAGGGAACATTACTTCAGACCGACAATGATTATGACTTTGCCATAGATGGGGACGGGTTCTTTATGGTTAGAACCCCGGGTGGAGATATTGGCTATACCAGAAACGGTTCTTTCGGTTTGGCTAATGGGATAGAAGGCTTGACAATAGCTGATTCGGACGGAAATCCACTTCTTGATACCTCGGGATCAGCCATTGTAATTGACGAAGCTTATAATCCGTCCAAAATTAAAATAAATGAATATGGCGAGTTGTCTTATCCGGATGAAAACAATGTTTTGATACCAATAGGTATAACAATAGGTTTGGCTCAATTCAATAACCCTGCCGGTCTGGAGAAGACCTCCGGCAGCTTACTTAAGGAGACAGAGGCATCCGGAATGCCCAGGATGGAATATGATGATTTCATGTTGAAAAGAAGTAAGATAAGACAGGGATATTTAGAGGGCTCTAATGTACAGGCAGTTGACGAAATTGTTAATCTGATCGTTGCACAGAGAGCGTATGAAATGAATTCCAAGATTATAACTGCAGCCGATCAGATGCTTCAGCAGGCGAATAATTTAAGATAAGGGAGAGAAGCTAAGCAATGAGTATTAATATAGAGTCGGGATCGCAGTATAATTTGGCACAGTCTATGGCTGTGGACAGATCAAAGGAGAAATTGCTCGAGGAGAAATTAAAGAGTAGGCCTGCCACAGATGAGGAATTGATGGAGGTCTGCAAAGGCTTTGAAGCATATATGCTTGAGCAGGTCATGAAGAGTATGGAAAAGACCATACCGTACGAGGACAGGAAGAATCCTTATCTGGAGAACTTCGGTGACATGCTTTATCAGGAGTATGCCAAAAGTGCCACTGAAAACCAGGGACTTGGATTGGCACAGATGCTGTATGAGTCCATGAAAAGAAATGGTATAGGAACACAGGAATAAGGAAATACATAATACTTAGACTCTTACAATGTCATTTTAAACAAAACCCAAATGGGCTGTAGTTTGAAATGACATTTTTTCCATGACATCGAGGGAGGGAGGTAGCTGATTTGACAGATAAAATTGAGGGATATGTAGATAAGATTGTTTTTCGTAATGATGAGAATGGGTATACTGTTTTTAGTATAGTTTATGACGAAGACGAGTTCACCTGTGTAGGATACCTTACTGTAATAAATGAGGGGGAATTCATCCAGGCAACAGGGAGCTTTACACATCATCCGGTATATGGAGAACAGTTTCTATTGGAGGAATATGAAATTAAAGAGCCTGAGGACACATACTCTATGGAGGTTTATTTAAGCTCAGGTGCCATAAAGGGAATCGGAAAAGCCTTGGCCTCCAGAATAGTTAAGAAGTTTGGAGAAAATACCTTTCGGGTAATAGTTGAAGAGCCGAACAGGCTTGCTGAGGTAAAGGGAATAAGCGAACGAATGGCTATTGAAATATACCGTCAGTTTGAAGATAAAAGAGACATGAGAAATGCCATGATGTTTCTCCAGAAATATAATATTACAGGTAATTTGGCTGTAAAGATATTTCAGGAATATAAATCCGGAATGTATAATGTGATTAAAGAAAATCCATATCGTTTGGCTGAGGATATTAGCGGTATCGGTTTTAAAACTGCGGATGAGATAGCTCAAAGAGTAGGAATTCCTCTTAATTCTGATTTTAGGATTAAGGCAGGAATACTCTATGTGCTTATGCAGGCTAATGGGGAAGGACATGTATATCTTCCCGAAAACGAGCTTATAGTCAAAGCCGGGGAACTGTTGTTAGCCGATACTGAATCAATTAAACGTCAAATTACCACCTTGAGCATAGAAAAGAAAATAGTTATAGTTGATGACAATGACGAGAGACCGATTTATGCATCGGTATTTTATTATATGGAGCTGAATATAGCCAGAAGGCTTCATGATTTAAACATCAGTTATGATTATGACAGAGAAAGCCTTAATAATAAAATTGCCCAGATAGAAAAGCTTACGGGCACTATATTGGATGACCAGCAAAGAACCGCTGTAAAGGAGGCGGTATATAACGGATTACTGATTATAACCGGAGGACCGGGAACAGGAAAAACGACTACGATTAATACAATAATTAAGCTGTTTGAATCCGAAGGGCTGGATATATTGCTTGCGGCTCCTACCGGCAGGGCAGCAAAAAGGATGAGTGAGACCACCGGTTATGAGGCAAGGACCATTCACAGGATGCTGGAGTTAAGCAAATTAACACAGGGAGATGGAAATAACTATACCTTTGAGAGAAATGAGACTAATCCTCTGGAAACGGATATAATTATAATAGATGAAATGTCTATGGTGGACATAGGATTGATGAATGCACTATTAAAGGCGATTTCAGTCGGTACGAGACTGATTTTAGTTGGGGATGTGAACCAGCTTCCCAGTGTAGGTCCGGGAAATGTTCTAAAGGATATTATCAATTCACATTGCTTCAATGTTGTGATGCTGACGAAAATATATCGTCAGGCTGTCGGTAGCGATATTATCGTTAATGCCCATAAAATAAATGCCGGAGAGCAAATTAATCTTGATAATAAGAGCATGGATTTTTTTATGCTAAAACGAAATGAAGCGGATGTAATAATAGCCGTAATGATAAATCTGATTAAGAACAAGCTCCCGAATTACGTAAAGGCTACTCCGTTTGAAATACAGGTTTTGACACCGATGAGAAAGGGTGAATTAGGAGTAGAAAGGCTTAATAAGGCGCTTCAGGCGGCTCTTAATCCACCGTCAAAGAGTAAAAGAGAAAAAGAATGCCATCAGAGTATCTTTCGTGAAGGTGATAAGGTCATGCAGATTAAGAATAATTATCAGCTGGCATGGGAGATAAAGAGCGACTTTGGCATTACCACACAAACCGGCACCGGTGTATTTAACGGTGATGCGGGAATTATAAAAGAAATCAATTTGTTTTCAGAACATTTATTGGTGGAATTTGATGATAACAGGCTTGTGGACTATAGCTTTAGCCAATTGGATGAGCTGGAGCTTGCATATGCTGTTACTATTCATAAATCACAAGGCAGCGAATATCCGGCGATTATTTTGCCGATACTGGACGGACCAAGATTACTATTTAATAGGAATCTGCTTTATACGGCGGTTACCAGAGCAAAAAGCTGTGTTGTCATAGTCGGAAGTGATACAATGGTAAAGTATATGATAGATAATAAAAGCGAACAGAGCCGCTATAGCCGGCTCAGTGAACAGATTAAAGATATGGTACGATAAATTATGTAGTGCAATATAATGGTAAATGGTTTATAATATTTTAATAAGAGTAAAAATTGGAGGTTATGGCATTGTCACTTACAACATTGGTTATCATGGCAGCAGGAATGGGGAGTAGATACGGAGGAATCAAGCAACTGGAGCCTGTAGGCCCAAACGGCGAAATCATAATGGATTATTCTGTTTATGATGCCATCGAGGCAGGCTTTAATAAGGTTGTTTTCATAATACGCAAGGATATAGAGAAGGATTTTAAGGATGTTATAGGCAAACGTATTGAAAAGCATATAAATGTTGAGTATGTATTCCAGGAGCAGGATGTATTACCTGAAGGATTTAGTCCTCAGGCAGGACGTATTAAACCTTGGGGCACGGGACATGCCGTTCTATGCTGTAAGAACGTGGTTAATGAACCCTTTTCTGTCATCAATGCTGATGACTTTTATGGTAAGGAGGCCTTCAGAAAAATATATAACTTCCTTAATGCAAAGTCTCAAAATCCCAATATATATTGCATGGCGGGATTTATACTGGGGAACACCCTTAGTGAAAACGGAGCCGTTACCCGTGGTATCTGTAGAACGGATAATGAGGGTTGGCTTATGGATATTAATGAAACGTTCGGTATTATAAAGGAAGGGAATATAGCTAAGGGGAAGGACAAGGACGGTAAGGACATAAATGTTGAATTAAATAGTATTGTATCCATGAACATGTGGGGATTTAAACCGAGTTTATTTGAAGATTTGGAGATAGGTTTTATAGAGTTCTTAACTAAGCTTTCACCGGAGGATATTAAGAAAGAATTTCTTCTCCCNACAGCTGTGGGAGATTTGGTAGACAGTAATAAAGCAAAGATAAAGGTGTTGGAAACATCTGACCGTTGGTTTGGTGTAACCTATAAAGAGGATAAGGAATCTGTAATCGCAGCCATCAGAAACCTGATTGATAAAGGTATTTATCCTAATAAACTTTTTTCATAGATTAAGGAGTAAACATTGCTTCATGCCATTTTAGACATACTGTATCCGGTGAGATGTCCTGTCTGTGCAGATATTGTCGTTCCTAAGGACAGGAGAATTTGCTTTGGTTGTGAAAAGAAACTGAATTTCATTTCTGAACCTCGCTGTAAGAAGTGCAGNAAACCTATAGAACAGGACCAAAAAGAATACTGTAGTGATTGTGAGCGTAAGGATTACCACTTCGAATATGGATATTCCTTATGGGTATATAATTCGGTTATGATGAAATCCATTTCGGATTTCAAATATAGGATGAAGAAGGAATATGCCAGGTACTATATCGGACAAGTAATTGAAAATTACTCTAAAGCTATATATAAGATGGAACCGGACGCTCTTGTACCGGTGCCGATACATAAGAGCAAATATCGTGAAAGAGGATATAACCAAGCGGAAATATTGGCTAAAGGAATAGGAAAAGAGCTCGGCATACCGGTTCTGCCCAATTTGCTGATAAGAACTAAAAAGACATTACCTCAGAAGCAGTTAAGCGATAAGGAGAGACTCAAAAATCTTCGGGAGGCCTTTAGGTTTAATGAGACAGAGATGAAAAATCACAAAAAAGGGCTAAAGAGGATTTTGCTGATAGATGACATTTATACTACAGGCAGCACTATCGAGGCATGTACCAACGTATTAATGGAGAATGGAATTGAACGAGTCTATTTTATTACGTTGTGCATAGGAAAAGGATTCTAAGGATTATATCCCGAAGGGATATGAAAAGGAGGAATAAGTATGGATGTAAGAAATTGCAAAGGATGCGGAAAGTTATTTAACTACATTCAGGGTCCGCCTTTGTGTCCGACCTGCGCCAGAGCTCTTGATGCAAAGTTCGAAGAGGTAAAGGAATACGTATACGACCATCCCAGGGTGGNTATTCAGGAAGTTTCAGAGGTATTCGATGTTAGTGTGGCTCAGATTAAGCAGTGGATACGTGAGGAGAGACTGTCATTTGCCGAAGATTCTATGATTGGAATTGATTGCGAGGGATGCGGTGTTNCTATCAAAACCGGTCGTTTCTGCAAGCAGTGTAAGGATAAGCTGGCCAGAGGCTTTAAGGATTTATACCATAAGTCCGAGCCTAAGCCACAGCCAAAGCGTGTAGATTCTAAGGATAGTGCCAGAATGCGTTTTCTTGACCAAGACAGAAACCTATAGAAAAAAATAAGCTCCGCAGAGCTTATTATATATTCTTCTTCAAACGTATACCATCATTCTCTATGGTGATGGTGCCGTTTTTGTATAATTTTCCTATGGCTCTCTTAAATGCATTCTTACTAATCCGGAATTTATTCTTAATGGCATCTGAATCTGATTTATCGTGATATGGTAAAAATCCGCCTTCTTCTTCAAGAAGCTTTAATATCATTTCCGAATCGGAATCTATCTGGACATAGGATTTGTCTCTGAGGCTTAGGGTAAGCTTTCCGTCCGGCCTTATATTTGTTACTCTTGCCTGAATTGTTTCGCCTAACCGAATCGGGCAAAATATCTCATGGTTTGGAATTAAGGCAGAGTAAATATTATCTACAGCCACAAAGATACCGAAGGCATCAATTTTATCATAGACAAATCCTGATACCATATCGTCCTTTTGATAATTCGAATCAGATAATAAATAATCATATACCTTCATTGTGGCACACAATCGATTACTTTTATCAACATACAGGGATACCAGGACATTATCCCCTTCCTTAATTTTATAAGTCTGTTCTTTAAAGGGTAAAAGCAAATCCTTCAATAGACCCCATTCTAAGAATGCACCTATTTTGGTAATTTCCTTCACTCTAAGCAGTGCTGTGGTGCCTATGGTTAAAGGGACGGTCGATGTAGTGGCAATTTCCCTGTCCTCAGAGTCCTTATATACAAAGACATTCAGTGTATCATTAATCTTAGTATCTTTAGGTACTTCCTTAAGTGGAAGCAGAATCTTATTGCTGTTTTCTGTTCCCGGTTCGCATAGATACACCCCAAAATCCGTCTTTTTGCATACTTTTAATATCTGATATTTTCCTAATTCTATCATTTTAATTCCTTTCTGATGAATACTCTTAAGAGAATTCTACTATTGCATATGGTTTTGAATTTACGCTGTCTAATACTATACAGTATTTGTTGTCAATACGAGAAACCTTAGGGTAAATAATATCGCCAAGCACCGCCTGTTTTTTATATTCGACACGCATTTTGGTAACAATAAAATCATCCGGCAAATAAGCCTCTGCCATTTTAATGTATTGCCCATTATTTACATGATTATACGAATCTATATTTGATTTTACCACCGGAAACGAAGGCTGCTCTTCAAGGTTATCGGGAATTGATATCTTTCTGTCCATGTGCTCCATAGGATATGGCNGTTCCAGCATATAACCCAAATTGTCTTCGGGAACTTTTGTGGGGCGGTTATTCTCTATATCCATAAAGACCCATATTGAGTCGGCAACAGCCATAACCCTCTGATGGCGGTCTTTCATTATAAAGTTACGGTATCCGTAAAATCCCTTGAACGCATAAGGCCATGTACCTACTGTGATTTCGTCCCCAAGAGACACCTGATTGAGAATATGAAGGTTCCAACTGGCCAGCAACCACACTCTTTTTTTCTTTTCAAGATAAGCTAAGCCCANGTTCAGATCTTCTGACTGAAAGGTACTGCAGTCTTGAAAATAATTTATAATCGATGAAGGGTCCATGATGGCTTTATAGTGGTTAAGCTCAGTATAACGAACGCGACTCTCAAATGTATACATAATAACAACCTTTCCTAAAACATTTCTATTGAAATTTTATAAATAATAACATACCATATATTTTCAATAAATACTAGCAAAGTTTGTAACAATACTGGTATTTATAATATGGTTTTGGTATAATAGGCTTGTTTTAAGGGAGAAATGCCAAGACTTGAAGAAGCTGAAAGGTGGCTTTGAAGAGATGGATATTACGGAAATTAAAAACCATATTAATAATATCAGGAACTGATAAAATCAAATTCCAATATTATAATATGGCCTATAATCTAATGTCGATATTTTGCCCAAGCTGAGGTGCGACGGACTGTTCCATCATTTTAATCATGCTTTGTCCGAGCTTCTCAATAGTATCAAGGTTTTTTGCCAGTACCGCTATACCCACGTCGACGCTGTCTATTGATGGGTTTGTCGGTATCGGTAGGGAAGTTATCTTCATATTACACTCCTGTTCTGTTATTGGACGGGTAAAAAATATAAGGTTAATATATATAGAGTATAGCACACTAGCACTAAAATATCAAATAAACTTACATGAAGGAGGTTACTATGATATATGATGTTATTATAATCGGTTCAGGTCCGGCAGGATTGTCTGCGGCAATTTATGCACAAAGGGCCGAACTCACAAATATAGTTATAGAAAAGACCGGAATGAGCGGTGGCCAAATTATTAATACCTATGAGGTGGATAATTACCCCGGTACTCCCGGTATAAGCGGCTTCGATCTAAGTGTCAAATTCAGAGAGCATTGCGACAAGTTAAATACAANCTTTATTAACGGAGAGGTAGTTGAATTTAAGCTTGAAGATGATATTAAGGTAGTCATTCTGGATGACGGAACCCGCTATCAGGCCAAGACGATTATCATTGCATCAGGGGGATTGCCACGGCATCTGAATGTTCCCGGTGAGGAGAGGTTATCCGGATTAGGAGTATCCTATTGTGCAACCTGTGACGGTGCGTTCTTTAAGAATAAGACAGTGGCAGTTGTAGGCGGAGGGGATGTTGCTGTTGAAGATGCCATTTTCCTATCCAGAATATGTGAAAGAGTATATGTAATCCACAGAAGAGATGAGTTTAGAGCGATCAAGAGTAGTGTAAACAAGCTGCTTAAAAATGATAATGTTACGGTTTTATGGGATAGCGTTGTAGAAAGCATTAACGGTACAGAAACGGTCGATTCCCTTGATATTAAGAATGTAAAGACAGGCGAAACCTCCAACCTAAAGGTTGAAGGAGTATTTATTGCCGTAGGGTATATTCCCAACTCACAGATATTTAAGGATATAGTAGCTACTGACGAGAGTGGATATATTATCGCCGGAGAGAGCTGTGAGACGAATGTCCCGGGAATCTTTGCGGCGGGTGACATAAGGACCAAGGATTTGAGACAGATTATTACGGCTGCATCAGACGGTGCAAATGCTATTACAGCAGTAGAAAGATATTTAAATCAAAATTAACCATAAACAAAAATACTGCAAATACAGTGAAAAAGCCTAAAAAGGTGATATTTTAGCCACTTTTGAGAGGGTTTTCTACAATAATTTATTGACACCAAGTATAGGATTTGCTATAATAATTATCAAAGATGTAACACTTTTGTAACAATTATACCATAGCGAATCCACTTTGCATAAGACATAAGCAATTAAGTTGCTTGCAATACTTGGGAGGAAGAACCAATGAGAAAGTATCGGGCCCTGAAAACTGCAATATTTGNAGCATCAGCCTTAATGTTCTTGTCAGCTTCAAAGGATAAAGCATTTGCCGAGCAGACGACATCAGTTGAGTATGGTGTAGCTGGTATATCCAAGACTTTGGACAATGTATATTCCTGTGGGGATAATGAGGTGAGCAAAAAAATAACCGAATTATTCAACGCAGAGATATATTCACCGTTTGCCAATCTCGGTGTGTCTATTGCAAGCAATTATGTTAATGTAAGAAGTCAGCCTTCGACCGAAAGTGAAATAGTCGGCAAGCTATATAACGGATGTGCGGCGGAAATATTGGAATGGCTTGAGGGTGACTGGGTTAAAATAGTATCCGGCGATGTGGAGGGCTATATAGCATCAAATTATCTGGCCACCGGTAAGGCGGCAGAAAAATTAGCCGACGAGCATGCTGAGAAGTATGCCACTGTAGTGAAAACCCAAACATTGCGGGTTCGTGAAGCGCAAAGCACTGATTCCAGAACATTGGAATTGATTCCATTAGGAGAGCGCTTTCCGGTTATTAAGGAATATGATGAGTGGGCAGAAATCCTGTTAAGTACCGATGATTCCGGTGATGACTTTACCGGTTTTGTACATAAGGATTATGTAGAGATTGAGGTAATATTCAAAGANGCAATATCCATAGAGGAAGAGCAAAGGCTAATCAGGCAGCAGCGTGAGGCAGAGAGAGCCGAGGCTGAAAGACTACAGCGTCTGGCAGAGGAAGAAGAAAGAAGGCGAATCGAGGAAGCCAGAAGACAGGAGGAAGCCAGAAAAGCCGCCGAGGAGAAGAAAAAATCTGAAGAATCCAAGAAGGAAGAAGATAAGCCTTCAGGAAGCTCAAGCTCTGGCAGTGCTCTAGGTAAAGAGATTGCCAGCTATGCACAGAAATTTGTCGGTAACAGATATGTATGGGGCGGAACCAGTCTGACAAAGGGTGCTGACTGCTCAGGCTTCGTATATACCATATATCAGCAATTCGGATATAAGCTTCCGAGAGTCTCCAGAGATCAGGCGAAATCAGCCGGTCGGAAAGTTAATATTAGTGATCGCCAACCGGGTGACCTAATATTCTATACCAACAGCAAAGGTACTGTAAACCATGTAGCCTTGTATATTGGTAATGATAAGATTGTACATGCTGCCAGTTCGAAGCAGGGTATTATTATATCGAAGTACAACTATCGTAAAGTGTATTGTGTAAGAAGAATCGTTAATTAGACATAATAAGTCTGGGCTGTTTATTAACTACCGGGAATTTTCGGTGAAGTTACTAAATAGCCCAATTCTTAAAATATGCTGGATAAAGTTAATAATTGTGGTAAAATATAGTATATATAGGATAGATAATATCTATTTGTAATTGAAGGAGTAGCAAATGGAAGCGGAAAATATTAAGGAAAGAAGAAGATATAAAAGATTACCTATCAATCTTACTCTGGAGATAGATGAGATTTTCAAACAGGATAATGTAATAGTCAGCAATATTGGAGCTTCTATTACGGTCTTCGATATCTCTAAAAGCGGTATAGGATTTGTCAGTGAGGCCAACTTGCCGATAGGTTATTACTTTAGAGGCACTATTGAGTTTAGCAACGGAGATTTTTTTAGAGTTGTAATACAAATTGTCCGAACCGGAAAGTCAGAAGGAAATCTAAAGGTATATGGTGCTGAATTTGTGGGACTTGCTCCTTTTCTTGCGGAAAAGGTGGATCATTACGAACGGAGTCTTAAATCTTAAATCATGCTAGTATAAGTTATCATGCCATGGTCTCAACAGACCATGGTTTTTTTGGACGCTTTATAATTGTANTTGTATTTTGATATATAAATGAAGCTTTCATAAAGTTTTGAAAATTGATTAAATTAGTGAAATTCTCTTTTTTTAAAAATAGATATAAAATCCTAGAAAAGGCCTATTGACAAAGAGTGATATAGTAATCTTGCACAAAAGCCCGAATAAAATTTACATATTATGGATATAATCGTTTTTAAAGAAATTATACGAAAAAAAGTTATCAACATTAAAAAACCCTTAAAAAGAAGTTATACACGGATTTATCCACATTATCCACATTTATAAACTACTCTTGTCGCATGGGAAAAAGCTTGTCAAGTTCGAAAATCCGTTTTGTTACTTCTGATAAATCGAACTAAATTTACTAAAAACTACAGCATTAAACAATAGAATTGTATTGTCGGAAAATACTTAAATATAAATTAAATTGCCAAAATCTTAACAAAAAAAGTTGGAAAAGTAAGGATAATGTAAAATTGGGTAAATAATATGTATATTTTATGAGCTTCATACACTTGACCGCAAAGCCTAAAGTGCTTGTCACTTTTTTTGCACTATGCTATAATTTATTTAAGCATAGAATTATGCTAATAGAATAAGGAGTTGATCTTATGCGTTATATTATCAGTGGAAAGAATATTGATGTAACGGAAAGCTTAAAGACAGCTGTATATGAGAAAATTGGAAAGCTGGAACGTTATTTCACTCCTGATACGGAAGTTCATGTTACACTAAGTGTTGAAAAAGAAAGACAAAAAATCGAGGTAACAATTCCGGTCAAAGGTAGTATTATAAGAGCCGAAGAAACCAGTAATGATATGTATGTTTCAATTGATTTGGTTGAAGAAATTATAGAACGCCAGTTGCGGAAGTATAAGAATAAATTGATAAGTCATAAACAAGCATCTACTAATTTTAACAAGACATTTATGATGGATGATTACGATGAAGATGATGGAATTAAGATAGTTAAAACAAAGAGATTCGCTATTAAACCTATGGATGCTGAGGAAGCATGTGTTCAGATGGAATTATTGGGACATAGTTTCTATGTATTTAGAAATGCCAGTACCAACGAAGTAAATGTAGTCTATAAGCGTAAAGGAAATACCTATGGACTTATCGAACCCGAGTATTAAACTTTGCAAATTAAACAAAATGACCTTGTAGTGGATACTTCACAATAATATTCAGGAGGGTGCATATTGAGTATATATGCACCCTCTTGATAAATTTTGAAATATCCTCCAATTGATAAGCCTTTACATACCAAGTTCAAATTAATAAAAATAAGTTGAATAACAATACTTGTAATGTTACAATATTAGGTGAATAATCGCATAATTATGTGAAATACAGGAGTTGAAATTATAATGGGACTTTTTGAAAAGATATTTGGAACTCATAGTGAGAGAGAAATAAAACGAGTGTTGCCTATTGTGGATCGGATTGAGGCATTGGAGCCTGAGTTTGAGAAGCTGTCAGATGAAGCACTTAGAGCTAAAACAACCGAGTTTAAGAACAGACTTAAGAATGGGGAAACACTTGATGATATATTAGTTGAAGCCTATGCCGTTGTTCGTGAGTCTGCGAAAAGGACAATAAAACAGAGACATTATAGNGTGCAGCTTATTAGTGGTGTCATCCTTCATCAGGGACGTATTGCAGAGATGAAAACCGGTGAAGGTAAAACCCTGATGGCTACTTTGCCTGCATATTTAAATGCTCTTGAAGGCAAGGGCGTCCATATAGTTACTGTTAATGATTACCTGGCCAAGCGTGACGCTGAATGGATGGGTCAAATCCATGAGTTTTTGGGCTTAAAGGTAGGAGTTATTCTAAACAGCCTGGAAAGGGATGAGAGACGGGAGGCTTATGCCTGCGATATAACCTATGGTACCAATAATGAGTTTGGCTTTGACTACCTAAGGGATAACATGGTTATTTATAAGGAACAGCTGGTTCAGAGAGATCTGCATTATGCAATCATAGACGAGGTAGACTCTGTACTTATTGATGAAGCACGAACTCCGCTTATTATATCAGGCAGCAGTGGTAAGTCTACCGAGCTTTATCGTGTCTGTGACATTCTCGCCAGACAGATGATAAAGGGTAAGGCCAGCGGTGAGATGACCAAGATGGCCGCCATCATGAAGGAAGAAATTAAAGAAGAAGGCGACTTTATAGTTAATGAAAAGGAGAAGAATGTCCACCTGACAGCAGATGGTGTTAAGAAGGTAGAAAGCTTTTTTAATATCGAGAATCTGGCAGACCCGGAGAATCTCGAGATTCAACATAATATAATACTGGCGCTCAGAGCACATAATTTAATGCATAGGGATAAGGACTATGTGGTTAAGGATAATGAGGTCTTAATAGTGGACGAGTTTACAGGACGTATAATGCCGGGTAGACGCTACAGTGACGGACTTCATCAGGCAATAGAAGCAAAAGAGCGAGTTAAGGTTAAGAGAGAAAGCAAGACATTAGCTACGATTACATTTCAGAACTTCTTTAACAAATATAAGAAGAAGTGTGGTATGACAGGTACTGCATTGACTGAGGAACAGGAATTCAGAGAAATATACGGAATGGACGTAATAGAGATTCCGACCAATCTTCCCATTGCACGTATCGACAGACAGGATGCTGTTTATAAAACACATAAAGAAAAGCTTCAGGCAATCATTAATGATGTTGAAGAGTCCTATAAGAAAGGACAGCCGGTACTTGTAGGTACTATTACAATCGAGGCATCAGAGGAAATCAGTGCTTTATTAAAGAAAAGGAATATTCCTCATAATGTACTTAATGCTAAGTTTCATGAGATGGAGGCTGAGATTATAGCCGAAGCCGGAAAGCTTGGAGCGGTTACCATTGCTACCAATATGGCCGGTCGTGGTACCGATATAAAACTGGGAGAGGGCGTAGCAGAAGTAGGCGGCCTTAAGATTATAGGTACTGAAAGACATGAAGCCAGACGTATTGATAATCAGCTTCGTGGTCGTGCAGGAAGACAGGGTGACCCCGGTGAATCCCGTTTCTATATTTCACTGGAAGATGACCTGATGCGTCTGTTCGGCTCGGAGAGACTGATGAATATTTTTAATTCTCTGGGAATAGCCGACGGTGAACAGATTGAGCATAAAATGCTGTCAAATGCGATTGAGAAGGCACAAAAGAGAATTGAGAGCAACAACTTTGGTATAAGAAAGAATCTATTGGAATACGACCAAGTAAACAATGAGCAAAGAGAAGTTATATATGCAGAAAGAAGAAGAGTCCTGGATGGAGAAAGCATGCGGGATACCATATATAAGATGATTACTGATACGGTTGAGGGCTGTGTAAATGCCTGCATAAGCGAGGATCAACCTNCCAGTGAATGGGATTTGAATGAGTTAAACAACCTTTTACTTCCCATAATACCAATGGATCCGGTTGTTATCAAACCTGAACAGATGAAGAGCATTAAGAAAAACGATCTGATTCAGCAATTAAAGGAAATAGCTGTTAAGCTTTATGAGGAAAAAGAAGCACAGTTTCCTGAGATTGAGCAGTTAAGAGAAATAGAGCGAGTCATACTCCTTAAGTCAATCGACAGAAAATGGATGGATCATATTGATGATATGGANCAGCTACGCCAGGGAATCGGTCTTCAGGCCTATGGTAACCGTCAGCCTATCGTGGAATATAAATTCCAGGGATACGAAATGTTTGAGGCTATGACGGCTGCTATTCAAGAGGAAACAGTTAAGGCTTTAATGCATGTTAGAATTGAGCAGAAGGTCGAGAGAGANCAGGTTGCAAAGGTAACCGGTACAAATAGGGATGACAGCTTAGCCAATGCACCCATCAGAAGAACGGGTAAAAAGATACAGCCTAATGATCCATGCCCCTGTGGCAGCGGAAGAAAATATAAACATTGTTGTGGGCGAAATGCCTAATCATAAAGATAAAGAGGTGATTAAGTGGTTGAGCTAGATCAGTTTAAATATACATTGGAATCCTACGAAAAACCACTGGTTGAAGTGGGGGATTCACTTTGACCTTTCAGGAAAGAAATTAAGAATAGCTGAAATACAAAAAATAATGGCAGAGTCGGATTTTTGGGATGATGCCAATAAAGCTCAGATTATCATGAAGGAGCTTACAAAGCTAAAAGGTACAGTAGATGAATATAATAGATTAAAATCAGAATATGATGATGTTGCCACACTAATCCAGATGGGATATGAGGAAGGTGATGAATCCTTAATACCGGAGATAGAGGAAGCCTTGAATATGTTTATAGCTGATTTAGAAGATTTAAAGCTAAAGACATTGTTATCGGAGCCTTATGACAGCTATAATGCAATTCTCACTTTGCATGCCGGTGCAGGGGGAACAGAAAGCTGTGACTGGGCAAGCATGCTTCTTAGAATGTACCAAAGATGGGCCGATAAGAGAGGTTATAGCACTCAAATCCTTGACTTTTTGGATGGTGATGAGGCGGGTTTTAAATCGGTTACACTGCAGGTTAATGGTGATAATGCTTTTGGTTACCTTAAATCTGAGCGTGGAGTACACCGTTTAGTTAGGATATCGCCCTTTAATGCCGCAGGCAAACGTCAAACGTCCTTTGTGTCGTGTGATGTCATGCCTGATATTGAGGAGGATACGGGAATCGAGATTGATGAGAAGGATTTAAGAATTGACACCTATCGCTCGAGCGGTGCAGGAGGACAGCATGTTAATAAAACATCATCCGCCATCAGGATTACTCACATTCCTACTAACATCGTGGTACAATGTCAGAATGAACGATCCCAGCTTCAGAATAAGGATAAGGCAATGCAGATGCTTAAGGCCAAATTATTCCTTATGAAACAGCAGGAAAATCAGGAGAAAATACAGGGGATCAGAGGTGAGGTTAAGGAAATAGGATGGGGTAATCAGATTCGTTCCTATGTTCTGCAACCATATACTATGGTAAAGGACCATAGAACCAATGAGGAAGTCGGTAATGCAACCAGTGTCCTTGACGGAAACCTGGACCCATTCATAAATTCATACTTAAAATGGAATGCAAAGAAATAATCCTAAAAAATAGCCTATACTTATGATTAAGGAAGAGGGAGATTATTAATGAGTACTAAAAAGGTGGTTTTCCGATTAAACGAAGAGGAATATGGAATCGATATTTCTGAAGTGAACACTGTTGAAAAGGATATGGTTATTAAGAGAATGCTCAAATCACCGAATAACGTTAAGGGCAAGACGAATTTACGCGGCAATGATATCCCTGTTTATAGTCTCAGGAGAAAGTTTGGCTTTAAGGATATAAAGCCTGATAAGAACACCAGACATTTAATTATCAGCGTGGATGAAATGGATATAGCATTCGAGGTTGACCAGGTTAAGGGCATCATCGATATTGAAGAATCTAACATCTTTGATGTTCCCGAAGTTATAAAATGTGATAATACACAGTATATAAAATCTATAGCAAATGTAAACGGTGAACTCGTTCTGGTTTTGGACAGTAAATTTCTTGTGGATAATGAAGAGCTATTAGCCTTACAGGCTAAAAATAAAAGGTAATATGCTAAGAATGAGATTTTCTTAGCGGAGTGGAGGATGAGATGAGAAAGAGATTTTTTGGGTTATTGAGTATCACAATATTGTTGTCGACATTGTTATTGGTGGGATGTGGTTCTAAGAAAGAAACCATAATTGTCGGAACAGAGGCAGGATTTGCACCCTATGAATATATGAAGGGTAATGAGGTTGTCGGAGTAGACATGGATATAGCCAAGGCAATTGCTGACCACCTGGGAAAAGAGCTTGAAATCAGGAATATGGATTTTGACGGAGCACTTTTGGCTGTTCAAAACGGTACCGTTGATTTCGTGGCAGCAGGCGTATCTGTAGATGAAGAAAGAGCATTGGTAATGGATTTTTCCATCGATTATGTTGATTCCACCGAGGTTGTAGTAGTAAACAAGGATAATCCCACTGTGGCAAGTATAGATGATTTGGATGGTAAAATTATTGGTGTACAGCAGGGTAATATCGCCGATTTTTGGGTTGAGGAGAATGTAGAAGCCAAGGAAATAAAGCGTTATACTAAGTTTGCCCAAGCAGCAGAGGATTTAAAGAACGGTAAAATAGACTGCATAGTCATGGACCAATTTCCTGCTGAAGACATGGTAGCAACCAATCCTGAGCTTACAATTCTAGACGGAGTATTATTCGAGGATAAATATGCAATTGCCGTAAAGAAGGGCAATAAGGAACTGCTCGATGAAATTAATAAAGTTATTGAGAAATTGAAAGATGAAGGAAAGATTGACGAATTTATGGCTAATCATACCAAATAGGTAACAAGGTCTGCAACGTACCTAAAATGTTGTAGGGGCTGTGTTAAAAGTACAGCCCCATATTAATTTACTAACATCATAAATTACAACACCATAGGAGGTGAGCACGAGGTGTATTTATCAGGTTCATGGATAAACGGATTTTTTTCTGCCATAGCCGATTGGGCTAAGGGTATTTATATGTCGTTCTATAATGCAATCGTTCCGGACCAAAGATATCTTTCCTATCTGCAGGGACTTAAGATAACGTTATTGATATCTTTCTTTGCAATTATTTTGGGTATACTAATCGGTGTTCTTGTAGCGGTGTTTAAAGTGACGGCTACAAACTATAAGATGAAGTGGCTTTCATCTATCTGTAATGTATATATCAATGTAATAAGGGGAACACCGCTTATGGTTCAGCTTCTTATTATATATAATTTGATATTTACATCACGAAATTCCAATGAGATAATTATAGGCTCTGTCTGCTTTGGAATAAATTCCGGTGCATATGTGGCTGAAATCATCCGTGCCGGAATTGAATCAATCGATAATGGACAAATGGAAGCAGGACGTTCTCTTGGAATGAGTTATATACAAACAATGAGAAAGATTATTCTGCCACAGGCAGTTAGAAATATACTTCCTGCTCTGGGTAACGAATTCATAGTATTAATTAAGGAGACTTCAGTCGCAAGTGTTATAGCAGTAACAGATCTGACGAAGGCAGCCCAGTATATTGGGTCAAGAACCTGGGACATATTGCCTCCGCTTATAATAGCTGCTCTATGCTATTTGGTTATAGTCATGGGTCTGTCTAAGCTAATGTCTGTGTTTGAAAGGAGGCTTGCTAGGAGTGATTACAGTTAAGAATCTGAAGAAGACCTTTGGAGACAATATGGTCTTGAATAATATAAATGAGACTATTAATAAAGGTGAAAAGGTTGTAGTTATAGGGCCTTCCGGATCCGGTAAATCGACTTTTTTACGTTGCTTAAATCTTTTAGAGGAGCCTACAGAGGGTGAAATATGGTTTGAGGATAAAAACATAACAGATAAGAATGCCAATATCAATCAAATCAGACAGAAGATGGGTATGGTTTTTCAGCAGTTTAATCTGTTTCCTCATCTTAGTGTATTAGAAAATATTACTCTGGCACCGGTTCAGCTTGGTATTATGACCAAGGCCGATGCTAAGGACAAGGCGATGGAGTTGCTCAACAGAATCGGTCTGACAGAAAAAGCCGATTCGTACCCCAATAAGCTGTCCGGAGGACAAAAGCAGCGTATTGCAATAATAAGAGCCTTAGCTATGAATCCGGATGTTATGCTTTTTGATGAACCAACCTCTGCTCTCGACCCTGAAATGGTCGGAGAGGTATTGGATTTGATGGCCAGTTTGGCGGAGGAAGGTATGACCATGGTAGTCGTAACCCATGAGATGAGATTTGCTAAGAAAGTGGCCACAAGAGTACTTTTTATGGATGAGGGAAAAATAGTTGAGCAAAATACTCCTGACGAANTTTTTGATAATCCCAAGCATCCAAGACTACAGGAATTTCTCTCTAAGATTTTATAGCTTTCATGCATCTTATTATGAATTAAATATATAATCATAGAGTTGGTTTAGTGTATTATCATATGCTTGATCGGCTCTTTTTTAATGATATTTTATACAATAAATTTATATATTTTTACATATAACAAAGCATAAGTAACAAAGTTGTTTTTTTCTCAATTCTAAGTGGAAATGAGTATTGCATTATACATAAATATATGATAAGATTTCTTTCTATGAAAGACAGTTGTACCTGTGATACACACATGCAATGATAAATATTCGTCAGGAGGTATGTAATAGTGAGGGATGAACAATATTATATTGTGAAAAAAAAGGCTGTTCCCGAGGTACTTCTTAAGGTTGTNGAAGCAAAAAGACTTCTTGATTCGGAACGGGTAATGACGGTACAGGAGGCAACTGACATGGTTCAAATAAGCAGGAGCTCCTTTTATAAGTATCGTGATGATATTTTTCCTTTTTATGAGCATACAAGAGGAAAGACAATCACCTTTATGATACAAATGGATGATACTCCCGGGTTATTATCAAAGGTGCTTAACCATGTTGCGAAATCCCAGGCGAATATCCTAACAATCCATCAGACAATTCCGGTCAACAAGATAGCGATGTTGACATTGAGTATAGAGATATTACCACAGACAGAAGGAATTTCTGAAATGCTGGAGACTGTTGAAGGGTTAGATGGCATTCATTATGTCAAAATATTGGCCAGAGAATAAAATTTATCAGCTAGAATGGAGGATTATAATGATAAATATAGCGGTACTAGGTTATGGTACGATTGGGTCAGGTGTAGTCGAGGTCCTAAAAACAAATGGAGACAGTATTCGCAAACGTGCAGGAGATACAATTAATATAAAATATGTGTTAGATATCAGAGATTTCCCCGGAGATCCGATTATGGATATTCTGGTTCATGATGTAAATATAATTTTGAATGATCCTGAAGTTAANATTGTGGTCGAGGTTATGGGAGGGATTGAACCCGCTTATACCTATGTAAAAGAAGCGCTTCTTAAGGGAAAAAGCGTAATAACCTCCAATAAAGAGCTGGTGGCAAAGCATGGAGCCGAGCTGCTGGATATTGCCAAGGAAAGAGCGCTGAACTTTCTGTTCGAGGCAAGCGTAGGAGGAGGAATACCAATTATTCGTCCCTTAAATCAGTCGTTGACAGCCGATGAAATAGTGGAGATTACCGGTATCTTAAACGGTACAACTAATTATATTCTGACGAAAATGAGCGAAGAGGGAATAGGATTTGCCAAGGCATTAAAGAATGCCCAGGATTTAGGCTATGCGGAAAGAGACCCGTCCGCTGACGTAGAGGGTTATGATTCCTGCAGGAAGATAGCAATCCTTTCATCCTTGGCTTATGGTATGCAGGTAGATTTTGAAGATATTTATACTGAAGGAATTGCAGATATTACCGATATAGACATCAGCTATGCAAAGGCGCTTAACGCCAGGATTAAGTTGTTTGCAACCAGCGTTAAGGAAAATGATGATAATGTATTTGCAATGGTTGCTCCGATTATGATAAGGGCAAATCATCCTCTATATAGTGTAAATGATGTTTTCAATGGCATATACGTTCGTGGAAATGTCATNGGGGATGTAATGTTTTATGGAAGTGGTGCCGGGAAGCTTCCTACAGCAAGTGCTGTAGTGGCTGATGTGGTAGATGCTGCAAAGCATCTAAGCAAAAACATCTGGACCATATGGAGCAGCAAGAAGCTGGAGTTGGTTAGTATAGACAAGGTTAAGAACAGATTCTTTGTAAGGGTTGCAAAGGATAAGAATTCTAACGAGGATATTAAAGCCATATTTGGAGAGATTGAGGAAGTTCCTGAGGTTGTTAAGAATGAACTGGCATTTATCACACCTCTGATAACCGAGGGGGAAATGCAGGAAAAGAAAGAGCGTATTAACGGATTATTAGGAAGCATACGAATAAGATTTTAATTTAAGAAGGGGCATAAGAACGTGAAATACATTGTGATACTAGGGGATGGAATGTCAGATGAACCAATCCCAATGCTGGATGGAAAAACGCCACTGATGGCGGCCAAGACACCCTGTTTAAATTATTTGGCAAAGAAATCGGAAATAGGACTTGCCCATACCATTCCTAAGGGAATGAAGCCGGGAAGCGATACAGCCAACCTTTCTGTACTAGGATATGATCCCAGTATTTATTATTCAGGAAGGTCTCCTCTGGAAGCTTTAAGTATAGGGGTAGATATGAAGGATACGGATATAGCCCTTAGATGTAACCTGGTGACTTTATCAGAGGAGGGCTCCTATGAGAATAAAACCATTATAGATCACAGCTCTGATGAGATATCCACAGAAGATGCTGANATCCTAATGGAGGAAGTAAAAAAGAGNCTGGAGAATGATATATATAAATTCTATGTCGGGACCAGCTATCGACATTTGACTATATGGGAACAAGGAAGAGTTATTGACCTTGCACAACCCCATGATATTCTGGGTAAAATAATAGGAGAGTATATTCCTAAAGAAGAAGCCTTAAGGGAGATGATGATAAAAAGNTACGATATTCTCAACAATCATCCTCTAAATATAAGACGCAAGGAGCAAGGTCTTAATAAAGCTAATTCCATATGGTTCTGGGGAGCAGGAACAAAGCCCTCACTATCATCCTTTGAGGAAAAGAATAATAAAAAGGGAGCCATGATATCAGCAGTTGATTTACTAAAGGGCATAGCAGTCGGGACCGGAATGAAGGTATTGGAGGTACCGGGTGCTAACGGTACACTTCATACTAATTATGAGGGTAAAGCTAAGGCTGCACTGGAGGTACTCCTAAAAGACGATTATGATTTTGTCTATATCCATGTGGAAGCACCGGATGAGATGGGACATCAGGGAAGTATAGAAAACAAAATCAAAGCGATAGAATATCTGGACCAAAGAGTTATAAGACCGGTCTTGGAGGGAATGGAGGGAGCCGGTGAGGATTTTAGAATGCTAATAATGCCCGATCATCCTACACCGATTCGTTGTCGGACCCATACCGATGATCCGGTACCATATCTTATATATGACAGTAGACAGAATACTGAAAGCAGCTTTCTTTATAATGAAGCTGAGGCTAAAAAGAGTGGAAATGTTATCCTTAAGGGACACACTGTCATTGACAGACTATTTGATGAAAATTTATTGTTAGGAGGCAGCTATGCTAATAGTTAAAAAGTTTGGCGGTACATCCGTCGCCGATAAAGAAAGAATATTTAACGTTGCCGGACGAATTGCAGAAGACTATAAAAAAGGCAACGAAATAGTGGTTGTATTATCAGCAATGGGAAAACAAACCGATATATTGATACAAATGGCAAAGGACATAAATCCCAATGCTCCAAAACGTGAGATGGATATGCTTCTTACGACCGGGGAGCAAATGTCGGTGGCATTAATGGCGATGGCATTGGATGCCCTAAACGTACCGGCTGTTTCGCTGAATGCTTATCAGGTTGCAATGCATACCACATCGGTATACAGCAATGCAAGAATAAAGAGAATCGACACAGACAGAATAAAAAACGAGCTGGAGAACAGGCGGGTAGTTATAGTCACAGGCTTCCAGGGAGTAAATAAATTCGATAATTATACGACCCTCGGAAGAGGAGGATCGGATACCACTGCGGTAGCTTTGGCAGCCGCCCTCCATGCAGACAAATGTGAGATTTATACGGATGTTGACGGAGTATATACCGCAGATCCGAGAATAGTTCCCACAGCCAAGAAATTAAGTGAAATAACATACGACGAAATGCTTGAAATGGCATCCTTGGGTGCAGGGGTTTTGCATAATCGTTCTGTTGAAATGGCAAAGAAATACGGTGTACAGCTGGTGGTTCGATCCAGCTTAAATGAAACTGAAGGTACCATAGTTAAGGAGGTAGTAAACATGGAGAAAATGCTAGTCAGCGGTGTAGCTTCCGATAAAAATACAGCCCGTATCGCTGTAATAGGATTGGATGATCAACCGGGAGTTGCTTTTAAACTATTTAATCATTTAGCAAGACATAATGTTAATGTGGATATTATTCTACAGTCAATCGGAAGAGACGGAACCAAGGATATCAGCTTCACTGTTAGAGAGGATGATTTAGAGGAAGCGGTAGCCACCATAGAACGTCACCGCCAAGGCAGCCTGAAATGTCAGAAGATAGACGTCGAAAGAGGAGTTGCGAAGGTCTCCATAGTGGGAGCCGGTATGATGACTAATGCAGGTGTTGCAGCAAAGATGTTTGAAGCCCTGTATGATGTAGGCGTTAACATCAAGATGATTTCTACCTCAGAGATTAGGGTTACCGTATTAATAGATGAGGTTCATGTCGAAAAGGCAATGAATGCTGTTCATGAGAAGTTTCTGTTGTCTCAGATTTAACATATTTAAGGGGATGTTTTATTGATATAAAACATCCCCGTATCCTTATATTATATAATTCACATTCATACCCTTTATAACACTGCCCTCCAAGGATTTTCTCATGTTTTCATAAGGATTGGAGGTATCATATTTTATCTGCGATCTTGTAATCCCACCTGCTACATAGGGAGTATGACATTCCGGACAAACCGCCATTTTAAGACTGACAGAGGCGTACACGACCCTACCGCCTTTTTGATTTGCATCTCTATAGGCATTAGTAACATGCTCCTGTTCGTGAGCAGAGACCATAGCATAGGAGGATTTAGGTGAGATATGGGTTGGGGTTTGAAAAGACACATTGCTGTCATTTGAGGCGTCTACATATCTCCTATTCTTACATGTTTGGCACTCTGCCGGTCTTGTCTCGTTGACAAGCATTTTATCTTTTCCGATTGGATCCGTATTCGTGACCTTACTTACAGGTTCAATTGGTTTATTCCAAGATACATTTCCCACAGTATAATATCCAAGCGGCCCTATCACATAGATTCCTCCTTTCTTATTTTCTACCTATATTATATAACTATTTCAAATTGATGTAAAGATTTGGACAAACACAAGATAATTAAGTGTTCATTGATTTTCATCGATCCATTTGGTATTATAAGAATGTTATAAATTGGTGCAGCTATTCAGCATCGATATTTAATAGTACTGAAATTATCAAAGAAATACTAAATTAATATTGAGGAGTATGAAATGGATATTTTAAGACAACTGAAAGAAGAACTTAATATACGCTTAGAGCAGGTTGAAGCTGCGGTTAAGCTAATTGACGAAGGCAATACAATACCTTTTATTGCAAGATACCGTAAGGAGGCGACGGGCTCCTTAGATGATGAACAGTTGAGAAATCTTCATGAGAGACTTCAGTATTTAAGAAATCTTGAGGAAAAGAAGACTCAGGTTTTAAATAGTATAGAGGAACAGGGTAAGCTGACCGAGGAGTTAAGGCAGCAGATTCTTGAGGCTAAGACAATGGTCGTTGTAGACGATTTATATCGTCCGTATAGGCCAAAGCGAAGAACCAGAGCCACGATTGCCAAAGAAAAGGGGCTTGACGGACTGGCTGAAATTATAAAGGCTCAGGAAACCGACAAACCGATAAGCGAGCATGCGAAAGATTATCTTTCCGAGGAGAAGGAAGTGACTACCGTAGAGGCAGCCATCGCCGGAGCCATGGATATCCTTGCAGAGGAGGTGTCTGACGAAGCGGAGTTTAGAAGCTACATCCGTGAAGCCACCACGAAGGAAGGAAAGCTTATATCGATAGCAAAGGATGAGAATGCTCAATCGGTATATGAAATGTATTATGACTTTGAGGAGGATATCGAAAAGATAGCCGGTCATAGGGTACTGGCCATAAATCGTGGTGAAAAGGAAAAGTTCCTTACTGTAAAAATTGCCGCTCCTGAGGAAAGAATCCTTAGGTACCTGGAAAAGAAAATAATTACCAATGATAATACTCATACGAATGATATACTCAGGGCTATGCTCGAAGACAGCTATAAGAGGTTAATTGCTCCTGCAATCGAAAGAGAAATCAGAAATGATCTGACCGAAAAGGCTGAAGATGGGGCAATTAAGGTATTCGGGAAAAACCTTGTGCAGTTATTGATGCAGCCCCCTATAACAGGTCATGTCGTACTGGGGTGGGATCCGGCATATCGTACCGGATGTAAACTGGCAGTGGTTGACAGCACCGGAAAAGTTCTTGATACAGTTGTTATATATCCGACACCTCCGCAAAACAGGATTGAAGAGTCAAAGAGAATACTCAAGAATCTGATAGATAAATATAATATCACCATAATATCTGTCGGTAACGGAACCGCTTCCAGAGAGTCTGAGCAGGTCATTGTAGAACTGATAAAAGAAATTAAAAGACCTATAAGCTATGTAATAGTTAATGAAGCCGGTGCATCGGTATATTCAGCCAGTAAGCTGGCTACCGAGGAGTTTCCTAATTTTGATGTCGGACAAAGGAGTGCTGCTTCCATAGCAAGACGGTTGCAGGATCCGCTGGCTGAGCTGGTTAAAATTGATCCGAAATCTATAGGGGTCGGACAGTATCAACATGATATGAACCAGAAAAAGCTTTCGGAAGCCTTATCCGGAGTGGTCGAGGATTGTGTTAACAAGGTTGGTGTGGATTTAAATACCGCATCCGTGTCTTTATTAGAATATGTATCCGGTGTAAATAAGACTATAGCTAATAATATTGTGGCCTATAGGGAAGCAAACGGAAGGTTTTATAATAGAAACGAGCTGTTAAAGGTGGCAAAGCTTGGACCTAAGGCTTTTGAGCAATGCGCAGGCTTTCTTCGCATTCGTGACGGAGATAATCCTCTGGATGCAACCGGTGTTCATCCTGAATCCTATGAGGCTACAAAGACACTGTTGCTTAAGTTGGGGATGACCCTGGATGATATAAAGCAAATACAGGCAAAGGCATCTTCAGCCGGCTCAAAGAAGGAATCTAAAAAGGATAGCGTCTCAAGGAGTAACAGGGATAAAAGAAAATCAGGTCTGGTGGTAAAATCACAGGATACAGCACTTGCCAAGGCTTTAGCAGCAGCCGTGTCAGGAGCTTCTGCTCCCGTCGCAACTGCTTCTGATGATGAAATACAGGATTATAACGGCTCAATTCTGAGCAGGAAAATCGGAGATATTGGAAAGCTTTCCAAAGAGCTTGGAATCGGTGATATCACATTAGCGGATATAATAAAGGAATTGGAAAAACCGGGAAGAGATCCCAGAGATGAGATGCCAAAGCCTATTCTAAGGACAGATGTCCTTGAAATTTCCGATTTAAAGGAAGGCATGATATTAAAGGGAACCGTTCGAAATGTTATTGACTTTGGAGCATTTGTGGATATCGGAGTTCATCAGGACGGTTTGGTTCATATATCTCAGCTGTCCAACAAGCGTTTTGTTAAGCATCCTCTGGATGTGGTTAGCGTAGGGGATATAGTTGAGGTCAAGGTGCTTAGTGTTGATGCCTCTAANAATAGAATNGCATTGTCAATGATATTGTAACATCTGGGATTTATGCATATCGCATATAAATATAGGATTATGAATCATATATTTGTATTCATATTTTATTGACATTAAAATATTATTGATATAAGATAATAATGTAAAAATAATATAAGGTAAATCTTCGGGGCAGGGTGAAATTCCCGACCGGCGGTATAGTCCGCGACTCATCGTGAGTAGAATAGATATTCACTATGATTGATTTGGTGAAATTCCAAAACCGACAGTAAAGTCTGGATGTGAGAAGAATAATAGTCATGCTTGGCTTATAATGCCCCCGATATATATTCGGGGGCTTTTAATTGAAAATTGTTAAGCAGCTATTATAGCCTATAACCGAGATTTTTCCTTTATCAAAA
>JGI24709J26583_10000127_pt1 | contig 58722 bp, 39 predicted proteins | sample BioPla2DNA1_FD_26583 | JGI IMG/M metagenome (IMG submission 26583) | reverse complement strand
CTACTGTTTCTAATGCTGCTATTGCTGTTTCAACACCTTCAATATAGCCTTCAATTGTTTCCCAGTTGCCTTCGGTGTAATCTTCTTCAACTAAACCTAGTACGTCTACGGCATCCCCAAAGGCTTCAAGTTTTCCTTCGATGGCTGCAGCTAATGCTGTTGCTGTATCTTCTTTGTATTTTGCTGTTACAGTTAAATCAGCAGTTATTTTAGAAAAATCTTTATCCCATCCATCAAAAATATATCCTATTCTTGTAGGATCAGTCTTTGGTGCGTCCGCACCTTTTCCATCATCTATTGTTTGTTCAATTCCTATTTTGGTGCCATCATGATCTTTAAATGTCACTGTCCATACTTTGATGAAAACTGGTTTTATTGTTAAATTACCAGTTATCGAATCAAATCCTTGATCCCATTTATCAAACCTGAAACCATCTGGAGCAACTATATCTGCTCCGCTCGGAGCAACTGGATTGCCGCCTTTTTTGACTTTTTGAGTTATTGTTGTTCCATCTGGCATCTCAAATGTTACTGTGTATATAGGCTTTTTCAGTCCGAAAACTAAACCTAGTACTACAGCTAGGATTAACACCAAAGAAATTCCCGCAATTAATAAAAAACGCTTGTTCTTAACAAGCTTTTTAAAATCAATTCCTTTTAATCCACTACTAGATGGAGCTTTAGGTTCTTCCACTGGTGTTTCTTTTGGTTCTTGCACCTCTGTTTCCTCAGAAATATTTTCTATTTCTTCGTTATTCTTGTCTATATTATCATTTTCAGTAAACATGACATACCTCCTCCGAGATTTTTTATATATTTATATAATTTAATATTAATATGAAAAACAAAAAAAAGCAATGCACAAAAAGAAATAAATTAAAAAATTATAAATATATAGCATGAATCTTCTTCAAAAATATCCTATGACTCAATAAAATCCAAAATTTTATTGACAAAACAATTCTAATTTGGCAAATGTGATTCTAATATGATGATTCAACTCAAAAATATAAAAAGATTAATAATTATAAAAAAACAATCAAAAATGAATCATTACGTTCCAATACTATGCTAAGTAATAGTGCATTTGTCTCGATACTACCGCCACAACACAGAACTTTTTAGTTTTTTGAACTAAATGTTTGTCATTCAAATAAATGATTACTAAGTCTATGATTTTCTCAAAAAAAATAACAAGCTGTTTCTAAAAAATAAAAACAGCTTGTCCTCTCAATAGTAATTCTGCTAGTAAATCTATGTTTTCTATTCTTCCGCGAGTCTCTTTTTGTAATCGTCAATTATCTTAGTTGTATGTGTGCTTGGAACTTCCTCGTACCTTGCTAGCTCCATACTGAATTTTCCCCTTCCTTGTGTCATAGAGCGTAAGTCAATTGAGTACTTACCAATCTCGGCTTGTGGAACTTCTGCTTCAACAACAGCTTTGCCTCCTTGAACATCAGTCCCTAATATCCTGCCTCTTCTCTTATTTAGATCGCCCATTATGTCGCCCATGTAACTGTCTGGAACAACTATCTTCATTGTCATAATTGGTTCTAAAAATACTGGGTTAGCTCGAGAACAACCGTCTTGATAAGCTAGTTTAGCTGCACTTATAAACGCAATCTCCTTACTGTCAACAGGATGATGCTTGCCGTCATAAACCGTGGCTTTTAAATCTACCATCGGATAGTCTGCTAAAATTCCTTTAGGTAAAGCTTCTCTTAATCCTTTTTCAACCGCAGGAATGTATTGACGAGGAATTGCTCCTCCCACAACAGCATCTACAAATTCAAAAATTCCATCCGCTGCGCCTGGCTCAAATCTGATCATACATTGACCAAATTGCCCCGCTCCCCCCGTTTGCTTTTTATGCTTGCCTTCAGCTTCTACTGTTTTCCTAATTGTCTCTCTGTAAGATACTCTAGGTGTTTTTAAAACTGCATTAACGCCAAATTTGTTTTTAACTTTCCTCGTTAAAATTTCTAGCTGCATCTCCCCTTGCCCAGAAAGAAGCATCTCGTTCGTCTCTTGATTTTTTTCTAGCTTAAATGTCGCATCTTCGTCCATTAATCTATGATAACCAGCTATAACTTTGTCTTCTGTTCCTTTTTCTTCAGCTTCTACAGCAAAAGATAGAATAGGACTAGGGAAATTAATTGATTCAAATTGTACTTTCTCGCTTTGATCACACAAAGTATGGTTCGTTGAAGTATAATTTAGCTTTGAACACGCTCCGATGTCCCCCGCGCCTACAGCTTGAGTTACTTCTTTTTGAAAACCTCTTAAAAAATGTAAAGCTGATATTTTTTCATTTTCACTAACATTTGAATTGAAAATATTATCTCCACTCGATATTTTTCCTCGTATAACTTTGAAAAGTAACAACTTCCCTATGTATTGATCTACTGTGCTCTTGAAAATTTGGGCTGCAAATTTTCCGTCATCACTAACTAACATTTCACCTTCTGTCTTTGTCTTTAAATCTGTGTACTTTCTTGGCTTTGATTGATTGGCAGAAGGAGCTAGGCTTACAAAATAATCAAACATGTTTGTGAGAACTGGCTTGCCAACAGCTACACCTGCAAATATAGGCATGCATTCTGCCGCTTTCAATCTTGCTTTTATACCACCCTGTTTTTCTTCAAATGTTAACTCCTCACCACTGAAAAATTTTTCTAGTAGCTCTTCAGAAGACTCTGCTGCAAATTCCAATATCTCAGCTTCGCTGTTTTCAATATCGGATTGTAACGAAGTGGGCATTGTAACCTCACTACCCTCTAAATTGTATGCTTTCTTTGTAAATGCATCAGCATAACCAATCATCTCATTGCCTTCCATAATAGGATACTCAATAGCTAAGATCTTGTTGCCATACTTTTCTTTGTATGCTTTTAAAGTTTCTTCATAACTCGAGTTTTCTTTATTTACTCCATTTACCCAAATCATTACAGGTATATTGTTTTCAATACAATATTCTATAGCTCTCTCAGAACCAACTGATACCGCACCGTTTGCTTGCGTAACAAGTAAAGCCATGTCAGCAACGCTTAGTGCCGCTATCATCTCACCCTCAAAATCAAAAAATCCTGGAACATCTAACAAGTTAAACTTGTAATCTTTGTAATGAACAAATGATGCTGTAAGATTTATTGAAAATTTTCTTGCTTTTTCCTCGTCATCAAAGTCGGATATTGTGTTCCCATCATCTACTTTGCCAAGCCTGTTAATTGCACCTAACTTGTATAAAATAGCCTCAAGTAAAGAAGTTTTACCCTCTCCACTGTGTCCGATTAAGGCAATATTTCTAATTTTTTCACTGTTAATAATTGACATTATTCACCCCTTCTTTTCGTTTCTACTCTAACATATTACTATGTTTACATAATTTTAAGCAACTGTAGCAAGTCGTTGATATAAAAATAACCGCTTGCACGGTTATTTTGGTCTGGGTGAAGAGATTTGAACTCCCGGCCTCTTGAACCCCATTCAAGCGCGCTACCAAGCTGCGCCACACCCAGTCGCAACCTTTTAACTTATTCTAAGTTCGATAGAAGCTTAGAAAACCGCGCTGCTTTTCTACTTGCATTGTTAGCTTTAAACATTTTTGACTTATCAATCTCTGAGAGTAACAAAGGTAAAAATTTTGCTGCTTCCTCTTTGTTTTTTTCTGCAATTAAAGCTTCGTATTTTTTAATCATAGTCTTTATTTTAGATTTTTTACTCTTATTTCTAAGACGAGCCTCGTTAGAAGTAATCATCCTCTTTTTATTCGATTTTATATTCGGCATGTGTCCATCTCCTATTATTTTTAGCTTTTGTTATAATATCATATGTTTATAAATATATGCAAATAGATTGCTCAGTTGCACCCTCGCAAAACAATAAATAATTTTATTGCCCCCATCGCCGGCTTTCAAACTCCTCAAGCATTTTTTTGTTTTTAATGTGCTTGTATATGTACAACAAAACAAAAATCAGTATTATTGTAGCTGAGGCTACCATTGTTGCCAGTAGTGCAGCCCTCTGGTTAGTAGATAAACTTCTTGTTATATTGCTAGTGGGGACATATAAAATCTCATTATTGTATTTTACCGCGTAAAATCCATCATTATTTTGGTCAGAAACTACAAGCTTGCGTCCATCTTTAATCTCATGAACTATTCTAGCATCGTAAGACGCCTCCTCATATAACTTTACTCTCTCACCAACCTTTATAGAAAATGCTTTAGCAGTAAAAAAAGATGTGGAAATGTCCTCTACTGATACTATTTCCACATCATATTTTCGTATATATCCTTCGGTTCCGTTGACTTTAGCTTTGTAATAACCATCTAAAACCTCAACTTCACTCAGAATGTCTCCTTTATTTAACCACTCTATCGCCTGAGTGTCATTCGCAGATTGATACATTGGAGTCCCATCATTAATAATCAAATAATCTCCCATAGCTGCAAAAACATCTAATCTGAATATACTTAAGGCGATTAAAATTACTAGGAAAATACCTAGTATACATATTGTTGCAATTGATTTAATGTGGTTTTTAGATTCCATAACTATTCACAACTTCTAGTTTGTCTCAAACTAATTTGTACCTTCTTATGATATAAAAGATTATTAATAAAATCAAGTGCAAATTAAACTTAAATATTAAAAAAAATTGCATAGAACAAGTGTGGCATAAATCAATGTTTTAGGATATCAATTTTATATAATCCAGCGAATTTCTTCTGGGTTGTTGATCAAAAGCTCTCCCCAGCGCCCCTCTTTTTTCACACGGCAGTTTCCATCTATAACATATGTGCCTGCCTCGTATTTAAGTGGTACCAGTATCTCATTTTTAACGTTAATATATCCGCATCTTTCGCCTTTATATACACATGCACAACCCTCCGAAAAAGATAATGCCATATCATATTCAGGTGCAATTACAATCTCGCCAGCCCTGTTAATATAACCGTACATATCTCCCTCCAGGATAACCTTCTATCTCATCTGGGATCACAATATATTCAAGCTTTTTGCCAGCATCAGTCAGGCTTCTTAATGTTATATAACTATCTTCTTTCGACTCAAATAACATCGGTGTATAAACAAAGTACTTATTTGACTTTCGATTTCCCGCTGAACTACAACCGCTACATTGTGACAACCCTACAGTTAAAAAAATTAGCATACTTAAAAAAGCTATAAATGCTTCTTTTATTATCTTCATTTTATGTAATCCTGTTTCTTTTTCTACTTAAAACATTATATCACTCCAATACGATATTTTCTATTAAAGCATATCACCTTAGACTAATTGAAAAAAACACAGTTACTTCTGAATTTAACTCCTTGTATTTCTATAGGGTTTCCATATGTTTGTGCATTTGTTAGATTGCAGTATTATGATATAATAATTTCAATAACTAAAAATACTTAGGGAAAATTTATAGAAAAATAGTATTGTAGCTAAAGTTTTTAAAACTTCCCTGTAGTCTTAGCTAAATCTTCAAAATGTTATGAAAAAAATGTTTTAGGTTAACTTAATCTAGCTAGTTTTTAATAAGATTTTAGGAGGAAATTATGAGTAAAACAGTTTTTATTTCTCACTCATCTAAAGATGAAGATAGAGTCAACGACATTTTAAAAGAACTAGAGGATTCGGGCATTAAATGTTGGATTGCTCCCCGTAATTTGCTAGGAGGCATGCCTTATGCAGAAGAAATAGTTGAAGGCATCAAAAATTGCAAAGTTATGCTTCTTGTTATGTCGCATAATGCCTTAGCATCAGAACATATTCTTAATGAAATTGAAACTGCAGTAAATTGTTCAAAGATAATTCTCCCTTTTAAAATTGATCCTGTTACCTATACTGACAGCTACAAATATTATCTAGGTAGAAAACATTGGATTGATGCTTCGAAAAACCCACAAGATTACTACGCTGAACTTATTGCTTCTCTTGATTATTTATTAAACAAAGAGAAAGATGACCCAAATACAGAAAACGATTCAGAGCTTCTTGCTATTCATGAAAGAAATGTTAATAAAGCAAAATTAATTAATGAAACAATGGATGAACGTCATTCGTTCGCATTAAGTCTTAATTCGGATGAGTTTCCTGATAAATCACATTTTTATAAATCAATTAAGCGCATAGATGTTATCGATACTCCAAACTTAAAATATTCTAATTACCGTTGGATAGAAATTCAAAACCAAGGTAGCACGCCTACTAATCATATTTTACATCTAGAGAGTGGGGACAGTAAGGTTCGTTTTTCAAACATGAATTTTCGTGCTTGGCAAATTTTTGACGACAAAAAAGAGCCACTTTATGTTGATTCGCAAACAACAACCCAGCCAGCCTTTAAACAGTTTGTAAAAATATATTTTAAAAATGAATTACTCCCAGGCGAAAGCACTAAACTTTTCTATAGACTTGATTGGCCAGGAGAGCCCGGTGCATATTGTGAAAATTTAAACACCAGTATTGCCTTCGTGCGATATCCAAAAGGAGTGGGAAAATTGACTTTTGGAATTTTAGATACAGTCCCCTTGTATGGATTTGAGATTGAAGAAACAACGGAAAATTTTAAAACAAAAGACGCTAATGCATTTCGAAAAGATATCACAATTGAAGATGAACAAGATTTGAAACCTTTGCATGGGAAAATTAAAGCTGCGGGAACAGTTTACGAAGTTCCTGAAGTACAAGGCAGTGCAGCATATAGAATATTTTACAAACAACGTAAAAAAACACTTGCAGAAGATGAGGTATTTTAAAAATGAATGATTATAAAGATACACCCAGTTTTTTCAACAACGAGGAAGTTCTTAAAAAATATTTAGGTGACACAAGTTACTATACAGCTTTACGCGCTGCCATCATTAAACTTGTCAATTTAATAAAGCCTAAAAAAGTAGTTGAACTCGGCTCTGCGACAGGGTCAACAACCATTATGTTAGCAAAAAAGTTTAAAACTATTAAATTCATTGGTACAGACATTCGAGAAGATGTTGTTGATATTGCTAAAAAAACAGCAAAAAGTCAAAACTTAGAAAATCTATCTTTTGCTGTTTCAGATATGTGTGATTTTGTAAAAAATGCTATTGATGCTGATTTTGTATTTATGCTATATTCTTTTCATCATATTCTTGATCCATTAGATTTAAAAAAACAATTTATAGTTGATGCTTTTAACAATATGAAAAAAGGTTCTTTTTTATGTGTAGCAGAAACCTTTATCCCAAAAGAAATAGATAACTCAAAATTAGATATAGATAGAATCCTTGATTTATGGTCAACTCGAAGTAAAGAAGGTTATGCTTCAACCTATTGGGGCTCTTTAGAAGGACTTTCTGCCGATAAATTGAGATTAGCAAAAGAAACTGCTGAGTACTGCAGTAAAAATGAATCATTAGCAGGTTCCCTAGTTGCCAAAAGACAAGATGAATATCTTGTAAAGCGTTCTTGGGTTTCTGAGCAAGGAAAAAAAGCTGGGTTTAGCGTAGTTATTAATGAGCCAGTTAATGCCCTTGGAGACGGCGTTGTTTTGTTAAAAAAAGAATGATGAGAAAACTTGAAAAAGGTGTAATAATTTCTAAAGATACTTTCTATGAAGGGCAAAGAATATTGCTTGATTTCATGCAAAACTTTGATGAGCATGACTATATTCTTGTGGGGAATACAAACTCTGGATTTATTGCAGTAGCATCGGAGACTCACTTTTCACCTAACTATCTGCCACGTAGATTTCGTTTTAACATTGGAGCATTGCACCAATATATCTTAACAAGCGAAAAAGAGGTCAAATATGCTGATGAACTAAAAAGTGGAGATACCGTTTTAATCGGCAAAAAAGACAAATATTGTGAGTTACCTATAGCTCGAGTCAAAAAAGAAATACGACCTTTTGTAAAAATAACTTGTGAGTGCAATGGATTAAATATAAGTGCTATTTTGCAAACGGATGCTACAACTGCCCTCCTTACTGAAAATGGATTAAAGTTGCTAGACGACATTGCTGTTGGAGATGAAATACTTGTTTTTCCATGGGGAAAAGCAACTCACCTTGGAACTGTAAAAAATGAGTTTTGTGAGGAATTCTAAAGTCTGTTTTCTCTTCTTTTATTCAACCCAATATCAGCTCTTTTCAACACATCTACTTTTTACATAATATTACAGTTATATCATCACTTTCATACAAATCTTGTATATTAAAGTCAGCACCGAAACTGATGTGTTTTTGTGTTTAAACTATCTATGTCTTTTTCTTTTTTTCCATACGTTCATGCAAATCTTGTATATTAGAGTCAGTGCTGAAACTGACGTGTTTTTGTATTTAATCCATTCTATGTAATTTCTACTTGCGTAATTCCATACTTTCATACAAATCTTGTATGTTAGAGTCAGTATCGAAACTGATGTGTTTTTGTATTTAAGCTATCTATATTCTACTTGCGTAATTTCATTAATATATTCCCTTAGAGAAGACGCGCATTAAATATCACATGTATACATTTTTATTTTGCCACAATCGCCTAGTGCACCGTGCCTTATTTCATCTTTTATTCAATAATATCCTAGCGAATGTCTCCCCGGATGTCTCCCCGGATGTCTCCCCGGATGTCCTTATTTCATCAAAAACAATTAACCAAACTGTTAGCAACAAAATTAGATAAAAATCGACAAACATAGTTTGACATAATCACCATTTTTTATGTCTCTTTTTTTGGACATTGAAAACCTCAAAAAAATGCATTTTTTTATGAGGGGATTTTCTTTGTATTTTTATGCATAATTTTTAGATTTTGTTACAAAATTTCTAGATTTTTTATGCTTTAAAAAAAGTTAAGTTTTGTATGCATTTTTTACGTTCCTAGCAACATTTTTGAAGTTATCCCCAGAGTTATCCCCAAAAATACCGACTTATCCACAGCATGTGGATAGTTTTTTTGCATATTTTCCCCAAAAAGACCGCCTATTTTTGCATAAAGAACATTTGTCCTTTTCCCCCTTATATAAAAACTTAGCTTGTATATATCTTAATTTTTTTAAAAAATCGAAAAATAAATTTTGTTTAATTTTGTTTAATTTTCAAAAAACTGATTAATCTTATGAGAGGATTTTCTTATTTTTTAAATAACAAAACCTTGCTTTTTCAAGCAAGGCTTGTAAAAACCTTTTGTGTTAAAATGCTATTTATTTTCTAATTCTGCTTTTTCTTTTAGCTTTTTCTCAAGCAACTTTTGTAATACTTTCTTTTGACGGTTAATATTTGCTATCTTAGAGCGAAGCTCCTTTATTTCATCATTAACACTTTCTAATTCTATATCAAAGCAATTAGGATCTTTGTTATATGCAGTAATCCACTTTTCAAGTGTCTTTAGCGGAATTTTTTCTGCCCTTGCTGTGCCTACTGTTGATAATCCTTCTTTTTTGATTGATTCAACTATTTCTTTTTTGTATGCAGTAGCATATCTTCTCATTTTTCTATCCCCCTCTTTTGTTAGATTTTATCTACATAACATATTATATTACAAACAAAATGAAAATAAAAGAGCAAAAATTTAGGATTTTTGAAAAACCACACCTATGTTCAATCTTTTTGCATACAAAAAAACCTTAAAACATCTCAGAAACTTTTACACAAGACTATATTATTGTTGATTTTTAAGGCCATTTAGGTATATTATCTAACTTGAATTTTATATATCTAAAGGAAAAAAGATGAAAAGACTTGATTTGAGAAACATAGCAATTATTGCACACGTAGACCATGGCAAAACTACTTTAGTTGACGCTATGCTAAAACAAGGCGGGGTTTTTAGACAAAACCAAGCTGTAGATACCTGTGTGATGGACAACAATCCTTTAGAGAGGGAAAGAGGCATTACCATTTTAGCTAAAAACGCATCTTGTATGTACAAAGGAATAAAAATAAATATTGTTGACACTCCTGGTCACGTAGATTTTTCTGGTGAAGTTGAACGTGTTTTAAAGATGATAAACGGAGTTGTCCTTTTAGTTGATGCTTATGAAGGACCAATGCCACAAACTCGATTTGTTTTGCAAAAAGCAATTGAAATGAATCATAAAATTATCATTTGTATCAACAAAATTGATAGACCAGATGAAAGAGCTGATGAAGTTTTAGAAGAAATTTATGAGCTATTATTTGAGTTAAATGCAAACTCTAGCCAGCTAGATAGCCCTATTTTGTATGCATCAGGAAGAGAAGGTATTGCTTCAAAAGACAGAAACAACTTAGGAGATAGCATCATTCCTTTATTTGAAACAATAGTATCTCACATTGATCCTCCTGAAGGCGACGAAAAAGCACCTTTGCAAGTTTTGGTTTCAGCCGTTGATTATAACGATTATGTTGGAAGAATGGCTATTGGACGAATTGAAAGAGGAAAAATGTTTGCTAATAAAGAAGTTGCAATTTGTGACTACCATAATGATAAATCATATAAGGCAAAAATTACTAATATTTATCAATTTTCTGGAATAGCTCAAACCCCAGTTGAAAGTGCAACCGTTGGCGATATAGTGAGCTTTAGTGGAATTGAAAATATAACAATAGGAAATACTGTTTGCGCAACAGAAAAAATAGAGCCTATTTCTTTTGTTAAAATATCAGAACCTACTATCCAGATGACATTTTCTGTAAACAACAGTCCTTTTGGCGGAAAGGAAGGAGATTTTGTCACTTCAAGACATTTAAGAAGCAGGCTTTATAAAGAAACCCTAAAAGATGTTTCTTTAAAAGTTGAAGATGGCTCTTTGACAGACACCTTTTTAGTTTCAGGAAGAGGAGAAATTCATCTATCAATTTTAATTGAAAATATGAGAAGAGAAGGATATGAGTTTCAAGTCTCAAAGCCAAAGGTAATATACAAAACAATAAATGGCATATTAAGTGAGCCTATGGAAAAAGTTTTTCTAGATGTCCCTGAATCTTCTATAGGAATAGTTATTGAAAGATTTAGTAAAAGAGGTGGCGAATTAATAACCATGTCTACTATTGGAAATAGAGCTAAACTTGAATATATTATTCCCGAACGCGGATTAATTGGTTACCGAAGTACCTTTTTAACAGACACTAGAGGAGAAGGGATTATGCATGCAACCTTCCATGGATACTCTCCAAAAAAAGGAGATGTCATAACTAGAAACAATGGAGTTTTAATTGCTTATGAAACTGGTCTGGCAACAACTTATGGTCTTTTTAGCTCACAAGATCGAGGTGCCCTTTTTATCAAACCTGGCACTATGGTTTATGCTGGAATGATTGTTGGTTCCACTCCAAAAAAAGAAGATATTGTTGTAAATGTTTGCAAGAAAAAACAATTAACAAATATGCGTGCAGCTGGAAGTGAAGAAGCTCTACGTTTAGAAACTCCAAAGATTATGTCGCTAGAAGAAAGCATAGAATTTTTAGACTATGATGAAATGCTAGAAGTTACTCCAGCTTCACTTAGAATAAGAAAAACCGAACTCAATCACACGATGCGAATGAGAACGGCTTTTAATAACAAAAATTAAAAGTTTATTTTAACTTATTTTTTCCCTTGATGTTTTTCCAAAACTTTTTTTATAGCTTCTACATCTTTTTCTTCTCGGAAAAAAGGCTCTGCGTCACTTGGAAAGACTACCTCAAAAACAAACTTCTCGTCTTTCCTTTTTCCTTTAATTTCATCAATAGCTTTTAAAATAATATATACTTTCTTTTCTAGGGAAACAATATCAACTTGTTCAAAAACAACTTCTTTACCATTTTCCAAAACGACAGTTATTTGTTCTTTGTTTTCTAAATCTAATATAACTTGCATTTCCTCCTTGTTTTTATTGTCTTTATTAAACATGACATTTTCTCCTTTTTATACTTTTTTTTAAATTTTCTATAGAATTTTTTATATATAACCTGTTTTTTAATTTATTTTATTCGTTATTTGCTTCATCTACCAGTTGATAATATTTTTCAAAAACTTGTTCAGCGATTTCAATATTTCTTTCTATGCTAAGCTCAGGATTATCTTCATCATCTATATCTAAACGAAAAACAAGAGCCTCATCACTACCTACCCCTTCAAGTTCATCAATAGGCTTTAAAATAACATATACACCTTCATCTAAAGGAATAACGGCAACTTGTTCAAAAGAAATCTCTTGATTGTATTCATCTTTGAAAACTATCGGCTCACTACTATCTGGATCTAACAAAATATCAATCAGACTTTTTTCTTCATCAGACACTTTATTTCTCTCCTTTCTTTATTTTACAAAAAGCACCACATTAACAATAAAAGCTGCAAGACTTACAGCTATAATCGCAATAAATAAATATAGAGCTTTTTTATCTTTTTTCTTTATTACATTAATCATTTTAGGAGTAGTCAAAATTAAAACAATTATTCCCCACCAAATATAAAAAATTTGAGCACCTTTATTATCTACAAAATATTTGTAAAAAATCCAATAAAAAACTGAAACAAAGATGTAAGCGCCTGCTGCTGCCACAGAGGCCATATCCTTTTTTCTTGCTGTTTGACCTTGCGGATTTTTAATTGTTGTAGTTTTATGATTTTCTAAAGGAGGATTTTCTTCAGTTTTTATGCTCGCATCGTCAATAGGCTCACATGGGCTTCCACACTTAGCACAAAATTTTGCTTCTTCTGGCAATTGACACCCGCAGCGCATACAAAATTTCATTTACTCACCATTTTAAATGCGATATTTTTATGTAGCATCTTTTTTATTCAATAACCTCTACTTCAACTTCTACAGACTCTACCTCTTCTAGCTTTGGTTTTGCTTTTTTAGGTGCAGCTTTTTTTGGCTTTGCGGTAGAATCTTTTGGCTCTTCTACCTTTTTTTCTTCTTCAGGTTCTTCTTTGCCCGTCTCTGATGGCTCTTCTTGATCTAGTCCTTTTATTTCTACAGCATGTAATTCTTCTTCTTTTGTTTCAGGAGCAGGAGCGGTAACTATTTGAGTTTCTTTCTTTTTGAAAATTTTGTCCCTATTATCTATTATCAGAAAAGCTATAACAACAATTAAACAAACAACAGCTGCTGTCATAAAAATGTACCCTAGCCAATCAAATGCCCTTGAAGCCGTTGCAGACTGCCTAAATCCATCAACATATTTTTCCCATGCAGCCTGAAACTTATCCCATGCAGCTTCTCCTGCGTCCCATGCAGGCCTTTCTGGTTGTTTTGCTGAAACATTATACAAAGGTCCAATTAAACCAAACATCATAAAGAAAAAGCCCACATAAGTTGCTATTTTCGCAATCATTTCAAGTAAAGGGGTGTGCTTATTTGCAATATATTCTACTTTAGACATTGGCAAAATGACTTTCATAAACACATAATACACGGTTGAAAATATTGTATATAAAAAGAACATTTCTGTTATATATGGGTGAACAGGCAAAGTAAAAGTAACCGCTGTTAAAATTAATATTGGCACAGTTATGATGTCGAGAACTTTTTCAACTTTTGTTTTTTCCTTTTTCATAGAAAGAAAATCAAAGACCACGTATGCTATTAAAGCAAAAACCACTAAAATAAACATGCCTGGCCATGCTGGTATTAACATTGAGAAAAAGATGATTACACTAAACAGTATTAATTTTATAAGCCATTCATAACTTTTTTTATTAACTTGTTCCATAAAAATCCCTCCATTTATATTTTCATTTATACTTTCATTTTACTTTGTTTTCTAGTAAAAAGATAGCTCTATAAGAAGCTTTTTCATTTTCCAAATGTTAAATCTAATGTTAAGCGCAACTGCGGTTCGTTTTTAAAAAATTTTTCCAAAGTTAATTCTCAGAGTAAGTGCAACTTTTGAGTCAGCCCTCAAAAAGCTTGTCAAAACAAATGCAACTTTCAAGGACTTTCATTTTCTGTCTTAAAACTATGCATTAACCTCTTTTCTATGCAAACATTTGTGATAAAAAGAAAGCGTTTGTGATAAGATATAAGCATGAAAAAATATTTAAATGATAGTATAAAATTTTTAGACAAACTCATCTCTTTTAAATCTATAAAAGATGAACCTGTTTCAGGGGGTCCTTTTGGATTAGAAAACAAAAGAGCTTTAGAATATTCTCTTTCAGTTTTAGAAAAACTTGGCGGAAAAACAAAAAACCTAGATGGCTATGTTGGATTTGCGGATTTTTTCCCAGAGAAAGAAATAAAAGATGAAAATAGAGATGTTTTTGGAATATTACTACATTTAGATGTTGTACCAGTTGATGACAATTGGGATAGTGATCCGTTTGTATTAACACAAAAGGATGGAAAACTTTTTGGAAGAGGAACGGTTGACGATAAAGGCCCTTTTGCGGCTATTTTATTTGCCTTTAAAAAGCTTTTAGACGAAGGCTTAAAACTTCAAAGACAAGTTCGCTTTATTTTAGGGTGCGATGAAGAAAGTGGCTGGGGGTGTATGAATCACTATAAAAAACACGAAGCTTTTCCAAGTTTTGGAATTGCTCCAGATGCAGCTTTCCCTGTCATAAATTATGAAAAAGGAATATTAAGGTTTTTATTAGCAATTCCAAAGCCTAGCGGAATAATTGAAATCCAAGGCGGAGATAGATCAAATATAGTTGCACCATGGTGTAATGTTATAGTTAAAAAACCACTTAAAGGTTTTGATAATTACACAAAAGAAAAAAACGGATATTTATATAAAATAAAGGGAAAAGGAGCACATGCTAGTACACCTAAACTTGGCGTAAACGCAATTGAAAAGCTTCTTACAATGCTAGAAGATGAATACTCTGATTTAAAGCCTATTGCAAAGCTTGCTGGACCTGAAGGGCTAGAGAGCATAACAAATGAAAAATATGAAAATTCCGACTATTTTCATATAAAATTAACGAGTAATATTGGAAAAGTTTCAAGCGATGATGAGTTTATATATTTTACCTTTGATATTCGTTATCCAAAAGAAATAAGTCCTGGCGAAATATTATCACTTGCCAAAAAAGAGGGGGAAGTTTTCCAAGACACTGTTGTTGTAAAAACACCTCTATTTGTAGATGAAGAAACCCCTTTAGTTAAAACTCTTATTGCCGCATACGAAAAGGCTACTGGAAAGAAAGGCAAAGCAATTTCAATAGGAGGAGGAACATACGCTAGAGCGCTTCCTCTTGCTGTTTCTTGCGGACCAAACTTTGAAGGGGAAGAAGAGCTTGCACATATGGCAAATGAATACATCTCCATTAAAAATCTTGAAATGTGCATAAAAATATATTATTTGGCTTTGAAAGAGATTTTATTCAAAAAATAATAATTTTGCCCCAGAAAGCACTTTAGCTCGATATCGAAATAAAGGCAAGGCCTTTTGAAAACAACCAAAAATTGAGTCAAAATGCCCCATTTTTGATTAAAAACAGTGTTCCACGTGGAACATCCGAGTTTCACATGAAACATTTAGGGTTTTTCGTTAGGCCGGTGTTTTGAGAAAAAGAGGCCGTCCCTGTCGCGTTTTTCCTCTTAAATTTAGCTCTTTTTTCTTGCAAAAAATAATTTTTGCCTCTTCATCGTGAAAAAACAAGCCGTTTCTAGATATGCTCTTTTTTTGCGGTTTTTTGATTAAAAGCGTCGTCTGTTTCACGTGAAACTTTGGTTGTTTTGCAGCGCTTTTAATTTCAATTTGCTCTATTCTTTTCGTGTGAGTTTACTCTTTTTTTTTGCCAATTGTTATAAGTTCTTTTTTTTTGTCATACGCAGGTAGTTTGTGCGTTCTGGTTTTTCTGTTAAAAAGTATTGGTTAAGAGAGGATCTAAAAGGCTCTTTTTTAATATTACATGTTTTTGATTTATGTTTCACGTGAAACTTTCAATTATTATTGTTTTGATTTTGTTTTATTTTATATTTTTATACTGCTGTTTCACGTGGAACTTACGGTTTTTAAAATTCTTTTTAGTTAAAATTAAACCGAGATGGGGCTTTTTTTGTTTTTTACCTTTTGTTTTATTTTTTTTGCAGATTTTTAAATGATTTTTTTAAATAAAATGTTTATTTTTAAAATATTTGCTTGATTTTTTGTTTAATTTTGATTTTTTTATTTGTTCCATGTGAAACCGTGTTGTAATTTAATTTGATATAACTGTATTTTATTTTAATATAACTGTGTTGTTTTTAAAGTCATTTGTTTTTATAATAGATTAAATCTTTTTTAGATATTTTGATAAAAATTATATGCGCTTTTATTTCTTTTGTTTTTATATGCATTCTAGATGATATTTCACAATATATTCAAATTAAAATTATTTATAATTTGGGGATAAACTCTAGTTTTTTGGGGATAAATACGGTTTTTTAGGGAAGTTATCCCCATTATTTGATGTTTTTTCACAAACTTTAATATATTATGTTTTAAAAGGGAATATCTATTCTCTTTTAGTGTAAAGAAAAAACCAACCGAAGTTGGTTTATATTTTATTTTTGCTTATTTATTCATTACCTTTAATGGCATTAATACATAAACGTAATCATCTCCAGATATTGGTTTTATTGAAATTGGAGACATTGGACCGTTAAATTCAATTTTAAAGAAATCTTCATTTATTCTATCAATACTTTCTTTTAAATACCTGCTATTAAATCCAATTAAGATTTCCTTTCCTTCAATTTTAACAGGAACATAGTCATCTATTGAAGATTCTGCTGTTTTACTTGTAATTTTAAACATATCATCTTTTGCTTCAATTGATATATAGTTTTGTAAAGCTTTCTGAGAAACAGTAAATACTCTATTTAAAACTGTTATCATTTCTTTTTTATCTATAACAGCAACCGTTTGAGATCCGCCCATTGTAAATTTGGCATAATCTAAATATTTTTCATCTATTAAATTAATTAAAATATTTGTATTATCTCTATTAATTACAATATAGTTTTTATAAATTGATATTTTTAGTGGATCATTTGATGCTTTTTCAAAAATCTTTGATATATCATCTATAATTCTTCCAGGAATTAAAAAAGACCCTTTATCTATATCTGTAATTATTGGTTTCTTTGCAATAGCAACTCTTGCTCCATCTATTGCTACAAAGGTTAGAATTTTATCTTTAATTTCAAAAAATAGGCCTTTTAATGCTTTTCTATTATCTTCTGTAGAAACGCAAAAAGCAGTTTTTTCTACACCATCTTTAAAATCTCCTTCTTTTATTATAAATTCATCACCTTTTGTTTCAAAATTAATATATGGAATAGATTCTGCTAAACCCATGCTTACAGCATAACTACCTGTACTATGTCCATAATAAATAAACAACTCATTTCCTATTTTTTCAATTTCAACACTTTCATTATCCTTTAGTTGACTTAATAAATTTTTAATTTCTGTTGGTTTTATAAAAACATTTCCATCTACTAAAATATTTGCTTGTATTTTCTTTTCTATGTACATTTCACCACTTGCAGCAGTTACTATTACATATTTGCCTTCTGTGCTTATTTTAACACCATCATAGCCTGCTATCTTTGTTTTTTCAGATAATGCTTTTGATGCTATTTCTAAGGCTTTATTTAAATCTTTTGGATCACATTTAAATTTCATTTTTTTTCTCCTATTTATCCTAAAATATCTAATATAATATTTAATAAAACAACTATATTTTAAATTATATCATTTTTAAGCCTCTTTATAAAGATTATTTTAAAATAAAACATTCAAAATATGAATTTTTTGCTTATTTTTATATATAGTTTTTGTTAATTATTTAATAATAATTATAATAAGTAATGTTGATTAGGGGATAAGTCTAAAAAATATTAAAAATATGGCGTTAGATATATGGTTATATTAAATAAAGTGGTATTTAAATGTGTGGATAAAAATGTGGATAAAAAGGGATAAGTTTAAATTTATCAACATGCATTGTTGATAATTAATTTTATAAATTTAAATATATTTTTAAATCTTCTATTTTTTTAGAAAAATCTTTATTATTTTTAATTTTTTCAGAAGTTTTATCATATGAATAAGTAATAGTTGAATGATCTCTTCCTCCTAGTAATTGACCAATTGCAACATATGGTAAATTTAAATATTCTCTCATAAGATAAATAGCAATATCTCTTGCTTCTACAAATTCTTTATTTCTTCTTGGCCCAATTATTTTATCTATAGTAACTCCAGTAGTATGAGCAACTGCTTCTAAAATATCATTGCTGTCTACACCTTCTTTTTTTCTAAGTTCTTTATTTATTAAATCTTTAACCATAGATAGAGATGGGGTAATAGAGCCAGTCATTCTAGTATATAATTTAATTGGTTTTAAACTACCTTCAAGATCTCTTATATTAGTATCAATATTTTCAGCTATAAAATAAACAATTTCATCATTTAAATTTAAATCTAACTTTTCCATCTTTTTTCTGACTATAGAAATTCTTGTTTCTAAAGAAGGTTTTCTAATTTCAATTAAAAGACCACTTTGAAGTCTTGAAATTAATCTATCTTCAAGTGTTGGAATTTCTGATGGTGGTCTATCTGATGCAACAACTAATTGACTTCCACCAAGAATTAAATGGTTGAAAATATTAAATAATACTTCTTGTGAACCAGGTTTATTTTCTAAAAATTGAATATCATCTAAAAGTAATACATCAGTATTTATATATTTTTCTCTAAATGAGTTAATATTAAATGTATTATCTGAATCATTTCTATTTTGATTTATAGAAGCTCTCATATAATCATTTGATAAAGTTTCTGCAGGAACATACAAAACTCTTAGGCGAGGTAAATTAGTTTTTACATAGTTTCCAATAGCATGTAATAGGTGAGTTTTTCCAAGTCCTACGCCGCTATATATAAAAAGAGGATTAAAAGACATAAAAGCTTGTTCTTTTCCTGGCTTCATTGCGACATTTTTTGCAGCATGAAAAGCAACATCATTACTTTTCCCAACTACAAAATTTTCAAAGGTATATTCTGCAAATAGATTTGAATTAAATTCTTCTACTTCATTATTTACAAAAGATGAAACATTTTCGCCAGAAACATAAGCTGCTTTTTCCACATCAGCTATAACTTCGATTTTAGTGATTATACTAAAAGGAAATCTTTCATTTAAAATTTCGTTTATTTTATCTATTAATTTTTCTCTTATATGATTTTTTGCAGAAATAGTTTTTGCAACAACAATAACAGTTCCATCTTTTTCACACAAAGGAACTAGGTTTTCTATCCATGTAGAATAATCTAACGAATTTAATTTAACGGATAGACCGTTTAACATTTCTTTCCAAAATCTTTTTAAATCTATCATAGGTAATTGTTAGTATATCACAATGCTTAATATTTTAAAAGGAAGAAATTAATAAATTCAAAGAGAAAAAAATGAAGTGTTAATTCCAGAAGTAACTGCACGCTCATTAGCAAAACGGGCATTTACTTTTAAAAGTTTAGTTTTTGGTTTTTATGCTAATATTTCATCATCTAAAATATTTAAATTTAAAAGCAGATAAAAATTTTAGTAAAAAAATCAAGTATTTTTAAAAAATTCATTTTATGATAAAGTAAAATAAACCAATAAAAAACAAAAGAGTGTAAAAATGAGTAAACTTTCTTTAATGATAAAGCCAGCAGGGGGGATGTGTAATTTAGCATGTAAATATTGCTTTTATTGTGATGTTATAGAAAGTAGAAATATGCAAAATGTTTCAAAAACAATTATGAATGCTGACACACAAAAAAGACTTATTTTACAAGCTTTAGAATATGCAAATGGAGATGAAATATATTTTGCTTTTCAAGGTGGAGAACCACTACTTGCAACGATTAACTATTATCAAAATTTTGTAAAAATTGTAAAAGAAAATAACACAAAACACTCAAAAATATTTTACAATATTCAAACAAACGGGATTCTAATAAACAAAGATTGGGCGACCTTTTTTAAAGATAATGAATTTCTAGTCGGTCTTAGTTTAGATGGAAATAGAAAGACTAATATATATAGAAAAACAAAAGACAATAAAGATACTTTTGATATAATTTATGAAAAGATAGAGCTATTAAAAAAACATTGTGTTGAGTTTAACATTCTTATTGTTTTAACAGATTTGGTTGCCCAAAATATTAGAGAAATTTATCAGTTTTTTAAAGATAATCAACTTTCATATTTACAATTTATACCCTGCCTAAATCCATTTAATCATAATACTGAAAAACAATTTTTAACCCCCAAAGGAATGAATAAATTTTTAGAAGAAGCTTTTACTTTGTATGCAAAAGATTTTCTAAATGATAGTTATGTAAGTATTAGGCAATTTGATAATTGGATAAGGATGTATTTATCTGAGCCTCCAGAGCAGTGTGGATTGATGGGCTATTGTTATAGGCAGGCAGTTTCAGAATATAACGGTGATATATATCCATGCGACTTTTATTGTATAGATAAGTTTAAGTTAGGAAATATTAATAGCACATCTTTAAAAGGCTTGTTGTATTCAAGTGTAGCAACTAATTTTATAGAAACCTCTTTTAAAGTAGATCCAAACTGTAAAATTTGTTCATACTATAACATTTGTAGACAAGGTGGCTGCAAAAGACTACGTGAATCAGATGATTTTTGTAATGTTTATAAAGAATTTTTTGAAAAAGCTGAGCCTTTATTTAATGCAATAAAGCTAAAAATACTTAGCGATATTGATAAAAACAACATAAAATAAAGACAATATATTGATAAGTGCAATACAAAATAAAGACAATATGTTGACAAATGCAACACAAAAACAAAGATGTTGTATTGATTTTATGAAAAAAATATTGATATAATTTTTTATAATACAACCGTTATTAAAAAGATAAGCAAAAAAGAAAACTTTTCGTTAGAAAAAAAGGAGAACAGCATGTCAACAAACTTAAATATTAGAATAGACAAAAAAATAAAAGACCAAGCGGAGATCATTTTTGCTGAACTTGGGTTAAATATGACAACTGCAATAAATATGTTTTTAAGAACTGTGGTTAGAGAAAAGAAAATTCCTTTTGAATTAAAATTAGAAAAGCCAAATGAAATTACAGCAGCGGCTATAAAAGAAGGAAGAAAAATTGCTTATGATGATTCTATAAAAGGACATTCAAATATTGATGATTTAATGAAAGCGCTAGAAGAATGAAATACAAAATAAAATTTACAATTTAAGCTTGCTAGAAATCATAAATCCGTTAAAAATCTATAAAAGGCTATGAATTGTTTTTTTACTTCAATCTTGTCCAAGTGGCAAGTCAATGGTAATATTAAGGAAACAGTACTCATAAATAAAATTTTAAAATTTTAAACATTATTTTTTGGAGAGAGGATTTAGTATGTTTGAAAAAGCTTTAAGTGTAATCACAATAATTGCAGTTTCTGTCATTTTTATATTATATTTTGCTATAAAAAAGAAAGAGGAAAAAGACAAGTATTATTTTATCGCTGGATCTTTAATGTTGGTTTTTGGAATAATTTTATATGCGATAGGACTTTTTTATGAGGGTTCTTTAAACACTCCATCTAAAATAACTTTATTTGCAAGTGCATTAATGCATGCTCTTCAATCTTTTGCAGGATATTTTGAAGGGGAAAAGGTTTTAAAATTAATGCAAGCGAGCCCTTTATATGAAGTGGCCCTCTTTTTTCATTTTATAGCTTCTGTGCTTTTCACTTCGACTATTGTAGTTAAACTAATTGGAAAAAGAGTAATAAATGCAATAAAAGTTCATATAGTTTCTAGATATTTTGAAAAAGATATAGTGCTTGGTTCTAGTCAATATGCAAATGCTTTTTTAAAAAGTCGAAATAAAGAAGAAAGAAAAAGGACCATAGTAATACTTTCACAAAAGGAGAAAGAAAAAGCGAAAGAATTAGTTTTTAGTGGCTTTTTAGTTGTCGTTATAAAAGAAGCCTTAGAAGAGACAAAAGCTAAAGAAAAAGAGACAATTGTGGGCAAAAAAGAGATTAAAGAAGCCTTAGAAACAGCAGGATTTCATCGAAATGTAAAAAAGACAAGAGTAGTTTCTATGTTTGAAGAGGATAATGATAATCTCATTGTTGCAAAAATAGTAACAGAACATATTGACAGAGCTATCAATCCAAAAAAAGATGCAACAGGAAAAATAGAAAAACTTTCTTTTTACAAAACAAAAAAATTAGTAGATTTAAAAATTGAAGCATATGTAATGCATAAGACTCTAGATAGAGTCGAATATTTTGCAGGCATGGAATATGCTTTAGGAAAAGTAAGGTTTTTTAACCCAGATGCTATATGGGCTAATAAATTTATGATAGAAAACCCCTTGCCATTATTGATTCCCTCATCATGGATAAATGCAAAAAAAGCAAGATTATATAACGCAAAAGATGGGGAAGGTTATAAGGATTTAAAAATTGGAAACTTTTTTATAGGATACAATGAATCAACTCAACATCTTCTCAAAGCAAGCATTGTTAATAATCAAATGCTAAACATAAATTATGATGCTTTTATATTTGTAAAAGATGCAAAACAAAAAGAGGATAGAATAAAATTTCTTATGCCAGGACTTTTTGTTAAAGAAGAAGCAAAAGAAGAAAAAGAAGAGGTAGTAGCAGTAAAAGAAGAAGTAGTAGAAAAAGAAGAAGTAGTAGAAAAAGAAGCAAAAGAAGAAGCAAAAGAAGAAGTAGTAGAAAAAGAAGAAAAAGAAGAAGCCTATTATCCAGATACTAAAGAAAAAACAAATTTAGAGTTTGTAGAAACAGATATGTTTAGTGAAAAATGTTATTCACAAATAGCTGAAAAAATGAAAGAGTATGATTATGCAACTATTTTTATAGGACTTGAAAGTGATAAAGAAAGTGTAGACTTAGCTTTTGAGCTTAGACAAAAATTATTTGTTGAAGATCTTTTAAAAGGGAAGAAGAGCGCACAAGGTAAGAGCGAAGAAAAATATGATAAAGTAAGAATCTTTATTAAAAGCCACAACAAAACGGCTTTAGCTTCAGCTAGTGAAAGTGTGCTTAACAGTGACTCAAAAGAGTATTGTCAAATTTGCTCTTTTGGAGATATTAGTGAAATTATGAATAAGGAAAATGTTATAGATGAAGAAATAGATGATTTTGCAAAAAAAGTAGCAAACTTTTATGAAAACTCTAGATTAAACCAACAAAAAGAAGTAGCAAACATCATAAAAAAATCGACAAATAATCTTTTAATAAAAATAGCAAATGCGGAAATCATAGGATTAATAAGTAAAATAACAAAAAAATCGACTACTCCTAAAGAGATAGTAGGGTTTTATAAAAATTTAGAGCTAAAAACAAGCAATTTAGAAAAAGAGGAAATAGAAAAAGCTTTCTCTGAAAAGAAAGGATACAATATCTCCGCTAATTTAATAGAAGAAACAATCAAAAATTCAAATATTGCTAGAATAATAGTGTTTAGCAAATATTTCAAAGACGAAATAAAAACTTGGATAGAAACTATTTCATTTGAGGAAATAGAACATAGGCTACTAGAAAAGGATAGTTTTAAAAATTTAGAAGAGCAAATAAGGAAAGAAATAGTGGACATAAACACTAAAGTAAAAAGCTTGGCTCTTGCTAAAAAAATAGACGATTATTATGAGGATTTTGCTGTAAAATTCTCAAAAAATGCAGAAAAAGAAGAAAGTTTTGTCAAAAAAATAGAAAACTTTATAGCTGAAGGGTTTCAAAATATTTTTATTGAAAAAGAAGGGAATCAAAGCGAGCATATTAAGAAAACAGAAAAGCTTACAATTGAAAAAACAAAAATAGAAAATGTTTCTAAAAAAATTGCAGAATATTATCAAAGCATTAATTACTTAAAAACAGAAGAAAGCAAGAAATCTAAAGAAGAGCTTGATATTCATAAAATACCTTCTAAAGAAGAAAACGCTAAAAAGATAAAAGATATTTTAGTAACCTTCCAAAAAGATCTAGAAATTCTAAATGTTTCTAAAGAAATATTTAAATATTATGAAAATGTCTATGCTAGCCTCCCAGAAAAAACTGAAAAACTACAAGATATTAAAGATATTATGGAAATAGAAGAAAATAATCTTGCTGATAAAATTGCAGAATATTATCAAAACATTAAAATAAACGAAGTTTATGTTCAATGGAATACAATAACAGAGTTTTTAAGAGATTCAAATAGATATGCAGCATTATCTCTTCGCACAAAACTAAATCTCTTAGGCTTTGATTTAATAAAAGGTAAAGAAGTCTTTGACATAGATCTTTATAAAAAAGAATATGGCATGGATATTGCAGAGGCTAAAAGAAATGAAGAAAAAAACACAGGAAAGCTTGTTGACTTTATAGACTGGGAAGAAGTTGTGGTGGATTCTAAAAAAACATTAAAGATAAAAGATACTGCACGCAACAATATAGCTCAGCTTGAGCATTTGAGATGGAACGCCTTCCATTTAGCAAATGGCTGGACAAAGATGCCAAAAAATGAAATTACAAAAAGTGTTAGAAAAGATGAAAAAAGAAAAATGCATGCTTGTATTACGGGATATGATGAATTAATTAAGCTTCGCAATAAGCAGGCTGGATTTGACGAAGGCACAGATTTGACACTAGATTCTGAGAAAGAAAAGGCTCTAGAGAAAGACACAATCCGTTATGATTATGAAAACATGGACAGACTAGAAGAGCTTTTAAAGAACTCTGGCTATGGTTTAAAAAAATTAGAAGAAACTAATAAAGAATAATTAAAATAAAAAACCAAAAGAAAAAAAGCATTGCGAAAAAATGTCAAACAAAGAGATTTTTAAAAAAGTTAAAAATATCTTGAGAAAAAAGGATGACATATACTCAACAAAGAATGTTTTATGACTTGAATATAAAAAGGTTTTATAAAATTAAAGAGAAAAGGAGAAATTGTGGATTTAAACAAACAGCGGTGAAGAAAAATGATTAATAAAGATCAAAAAAGTGTAGAAAATGAGAAAGTTTCAGTGTTTATAAGTTATGGGCACGATGAATATGCTGTAGTAGCAGAGAGACTGAGAGATGACTTAACAAAAAGAGGACATGATGCATGGTTTGATAAAATAGAGCTTCGTACGGGAGATAATTGGCTATTAAAAATTACAAAGGGAATAAAAAAGAGCAGTTGGGTAATCTTGTTAATGACTCCACACTCAATGAGGATACCAAATGGAGTTTGTTTAGATGAAACTGTTTTTGCAAGAAGTGAAGGAAAAAACATTTTACCATTGATGTTAAAGTCGGTTGAGGTGCCTTTTTGTATTATAAGTCTACAATATATGTTTTGTGAAAAAATAGTTTGCTCCCCTGATGAAGAAGCAGACAAACAAATAGAAATAGATGAAAAAGAGTATCAAGAAGCTTTAAATACAATTATAGAAATTTTAAATAATAAAGATGAAAGGCTAAGATGGGGAGGGCTTCTTTCTTTGTTGAAGGACAAATTAAAACCATTAGAAAACGATATTTATCGAAATAGATATAATAGCGACTTTGTAGGAAGAAAATGGTTGTTTGAAAAACATGAAGAGTGGGCAAAAGATGAAGAATCAAAGGTTTTTGTTTTGCAAGGGGGACCAGGAACGGGGAAGTCAGAGTTTGTAAAAGCTTTATGTTTTTGGGGAAAAGAAGAAAAAGAGATAAAAAAAGAAAAAATTGGTGGTATTCATTTTTTTGAATATAGCGATAGTAGAAAAAATAATGTAAGAGCTATGTTAAAATCACTAGCATATCATTTGGCTGTGCGTGTTCCAGAGTATGCTAAAGAGCTTGCACAAAGAAAAGACTTAGAAGAGGAACAAAACCCAAATGCTTTATTTAATAGCCTTTTTATAGAACCTCTTGACAAAATAAAAAATCAAATAAATGAGACAGTTGTTTTAATAATAGATGCTTTAGATGAGGCGGGAGACGAAAAGCAAAAAATAATAGATATTATCGTTGAAAAGTTTAAAGAAACACCAAAGTGGCTTAAATTGTTTGTTACAGCAAGACCAGAAGAAGAAATAAAAAGAAGGTTTGAAAAATTCAATCCAATTGTTATTGATGTAGAATATGCAAAGGAAAACGAAAGGGACATAGAAGGATATTTAAAAACACAGCTAGAGAAAGATGGTATAGAGCATAGCAATTATGACATTATGAAACTTGTAGAGAAAAGTGAAGGTAGCTTTTTATATGCTGTAAAAATAATGAAACTAATAAAGACAGGGAAGGTTTCCATAAAAAATATAGAAGATTTTCCCAAAGATATGAAAGATATGTATTTAGCTGATTTTGAAAGGATTTTTGAACAAAAAGATGAAGAACAGATAAAAAAATTAAATCTTTTATAGAAGTTGTAGTTGCAGCACAAGAGCCTTTTTCAATTGAAATGATTGCAAAAATTTTAAGAGAAGATAAGGTGGACTTAGAAAGATTATATGAAAATATTTCTATTCATTTTCCGATAAAAAACGGAACAGTTTCCTTAGCACACAAAACTTTATATGATTGGCTAATAAACTCTGATTTTTCTGGAAAATTTTGCGTGTCACAAGACAAAGGAAATGGGCATATATTTAAGTATTTATATAATGAATATAACGAGTTTATAGAGGCTGATATAGGCAAATATTCGGAGGAGGAATATGCTCTTAAATATTGGATAACACATGCAGCAGGAGCAACAAATCTTGAAATAGGAGGAGAAAGCGCCCTAAAGTTTGCTAAACAAGGTTTGTTGTCAAAAAAATTATACGGAAATAGAAAAAAAGCATACGGAAACGAAAAGGCTCTTGAGTATTATTTTAACGACTTGAATGTTTTTCTTAAAAAAGCAAACAGAAGAAATGTAATAGATGTACTAGGAAGCGAGTTTTTTGTTTCAGAGATTTTTAATAAAAATATAGAAAGCTTATATTATAGTGGTACCATTTCATTGCTAGAGCAAATTGGGTTTGAAGAAATTTTAAAAAACGGGAAAAAAGATGACATAGGTTTTATTTTAGCACTTGCATATTTTTATGATTTCACTAAAAATTTTGAAAAAACCGAAACAGCAGAAAAAATTTTAGAAAAAATTTTTGATTTATGGATAAAAGATGAAAACTCAAAAATTTTTATCTTACAAGGTTTGTTGGGAACGGGAAAAACCTATTTTATTGTAAATCATTGTTTGAAGCATTTTAAAGAAATTGCAGGCGTTCACTTTTGCAAATATGACAATAAAGACAGAAAAGATGCAAGAAAAATCATTATGTCTTTAGCTTATTTTTTAGCAACAGAAATACCAGAATATGCAGAAGCCTTGGTAAACTCGGAAGATTTGCCAAGAGTAGAAGAAAAGGGAATCAAAGACTTATTCAAGATCCTTTTTGTAACTCCCCTCTCAAAGATAGAAAAACAGGAAACTAAAGTGTTGATAATTGACGCCCTAAATGAGATAGAGGAAGAAAGAGAAGAGTTAATAGATGTTATTGTTAATGAGTTTGAAAAAACACCAAAATGGTTAAAACTGTTTGTTTCAGCAAGGCCAGGGCTGGAAATAGAAAAAAAATTGCTGGACACAAAAGTTTTATTTGTAGATAAATATTATTTAAACGGCAAGAGTATAGATGAATATCTAAAAAGCAAGTTAGATGAATATACCGAAGAAGGATTAGTAAAACTTGAAGAAAAATGTGGAGGATTTTTTTTACCCGCAGTAGTTGCTGTTCAAGAGCGACTTAATAAAAAAATATGAAAAGATATGTTCTTTGATTAAATTGATAATATCCAACAAAGAATGATGTGGTGTATAAAACAGGAGATTTTAAATGAATAAAAAAATATTTATTAGCTATACGAATGATAAATATGCTGTTGTGCCGAAACTACTGAGAGGAGATTTGGAGAAAAGCGGCTATGAAGTGTTTAAAGAAGAAAATATTATTGGGGAAAATTGGGAAAATCAAATAGCGGCTGCTATTGAAAACGCAAACTGGTTTATTGTTTTTATGACCAAACAATCCATGCGTAGACCAGATGGATGTTGCCTAGAAGAACTTCTTTTTGCAAGGACAAGGAAAAAGAAAATTATTCCTATTATGCTTGAATCTGTAGAGATTCCACTTTTTATTGCTTCTTTACAATATTTTGATGCAAGCGATATTTTTTGCAGTGATGGAACAGTAAATAAATCTAAATATGAGGCAATGTTAAATATTATTAGAGAAAGTCTCATAGAAGATGAAAAAAATTATAAAGAAAAAATGAGGAAACAAGAAGTTCTTAGCAGTTTGATTCTTTATTTAAAGCCTTTGTTGGACTACGAGTCTCCATCTAATGAAGTGGATTTGGAAACATTTTATTATGTAGAAATGCATAAAATTTTTAAAAATCAAGAAGAGAACGAGGCGGATAAAATAAAATCTTTTCTAGAAGTTATTTTAGCGGCACAAGAACCTTTTTCAATAGAAGAGGTAGCAAATATTTTAACAGTAAAAAAAGAAGAAGTTGAAAATTTATATAATAAGGTTAAAGACTTGTTTCCGATTAAAAACAAAAAAATAACTATCTTGCATGAAAGCTTATATGATTGGCTTGTTGAGAGAAACAAATCAGGCATATATAGTATATCTTTAACAAATGGACACAAGACAATAAGCGATTATTATAAAAGAATTTTTGAAAGAAGAGTTTTTAAAGAAGAGTATTTAATTAAACATCTAGCAAAGCATGCAATTGGTGCAAGGGATTTTGAATATGCTGCTGATATTTTAATGTGCAAGGAAAATTTTGATAAAAGGGAGGATTTAATGGGGCTTGATTTAGCTCTTAGAACATATCTTTCAGATCTTTTAAATCTAAAGGAAAAAGATGAGAAAAATGATAAAATGGGATACGTTGAAGATGTTATGAAAAGTGATTTTTTCGCTGAAAATATTATTGGTAGATGCAAAAATATTTTTTATTCAGATTTCCCTAGAGCTGAAAATGCATATACTACGACATTTGATCAATTATATGAATGTGGGTTTAGTGAGGTTGTAGAAGAAATAAAGGAAAAAAGCAATGTTTTAATGCTTTTTTGTGCTTACTATTGGCCCAAAGAAAGCCTGCTAAGGAGGATTGTCAAAGAAAACATTAATGATAGGTGGCTAGATTTGGTTTTTGGTGAATATCTAAATTCAGAGGAGGATTTCCTTTTCAAGGTTTATAATTTTGATAAGCTGTTTTTAGGAGTTATTGGTTCTAATAAAGCTGGAATTTTGATGCCAACACGTAGTGATACCTCCAGTTGTTTAATAGAAGATGCTCTTGTTTTAGCTGAAAAAGATCACGAAAGAATTTTAAACAATGAGGTGAAAACATTAAGTCTCATATTAATTGCAAACTATAGTATTTACTTAGCCGAAAAAGCTATGTGGGACTTAGATTATGAAAAAGGAAAAAAATACTTTAAAAAAGCAAAAAAGATATATGAAGATGACTCACTTCTATCAAAAACAAAGGAGAGATTAGAAAAAACAATTACAACAAAAGCGATGAACGAAAAAAATAAATACATGACAAATCCGTTTAAATTTTTTTTAAAAATGCTTGAAACAGGGTGGCTTCATGTTTCTAAATACATAGTTTATATATTTGAAGGAAAAGCAAATAAAGCTTTAGAAGGACGTGAAAAAATGCTTCAAGTTTACCGTGATTGCGATATCCCTGGGGGGGCGACTGATATACAGTATCAAATAGAGTTTGTGAAAGCATTTGCATATTTTTGTAAGGGATTGAAAAAAGATTGCATTAAGGTTTGTGAGGAAAATATAGATAATGGTTATGATAGCAGTTTATGGGAAACAGAGTTTGTAGAATATGACAAAGATGGAAAATTTAATCCAAACCTAAGATATATAGAAGATCCACAAAAAAGAGAGGCTTTAAAAATAGATGTTTTAAAAAGTCGGCCTGAAATGTTGAGAATACAAATATTGAAGAATGTTTGTTTGGAAAAGGAAACATACAAATATGGAGATATAGAAATTGATGATTGGTGTAAAAAAGTAGAAAATGCTATAAAAGAAACCAAAAGAAAATATGAGAATAATGAGTTTTAAACTCTAACAATAAGGAAACTTATTGAGAAAGTTAATAAAAACAAATTAAGGCGACATTAGGTTTTTAGAAAGTGTCGCTTTTGTTATGTAAAAAGAGGTTTTTATCCAGCAGCGATTGCTTCTATAGTACAAGTTGTTCCATCAAAGTATAAGGATGCAGTGTCTCCATAAAAGATATTTCCATAGATATCAATAACATAGGGAATATATTGATAACGTTCAGCTTCTAGGTATTTTACAGCAATGATGGAATCTTCTCCCCAAACAATAGTCCCTTCTTCATAATAAGGGTTTTCTCCTTCAGGAACGGGATCTTCATATACTATAGTAACTTCTGTTCCAGTAGAAAGCTCATTGATACGTGAGGTAGTATCATCAGCGGTTATATATCCTTCAACTATGATTTTTTTTGTCTCCTTGAAATAGGCAAATAAGAGAAAAGACATTTCCCCATTAATCATAACAGGGGCAGAAAAGGTTGTGTGTGTAGGCTTTTCTTCATGTACATCACAATGTAAAAGCATATCATTAAGAAAAACCCATCTGCCTTCAAAGTCTACAGTATAAACACCGTTAGAAAAGGAAACATCGTTATCTGTTCCTACGACATATAATTTTCCTGTTTCACTGCTTCCTGCATAACTGTGCAATTCATAGCCAACTGTTTTTACATATTTCTTAGATATGTTTGATAGGGTAAAAGAAAGATGGATATTATCGTCGGTAAATCCAGCATCCGTGAAAAAAATCGTAGTTTCAGGCTCATTGTTGAAATAATCTTCTAGAAAATCAGAATATATTAGATTTGGGCAAATTTTAGCATATTCTTTAAGTTTTTCTTTTTGAGTTGTCGGGAAATATAGGCTTAACCCAGTTGCTGTTTCATGAGCGGATCCATTTACATTAATAATAAAATCAGAAAAGTCATATGGAATACCTATAGCTTTTGCAAGTAATCCTAAATCAAACAAGTTAGTGTTTCCTCCACCTAAACCTTTTGTTCCAAATTCTTTTCCTTCAGAAAGAGCATGTCCTACATATGATAAATTGTAATTAATTTGTTCAACCAATCCATAAATAACTTCATCTACTTTGTGAAACTCGGATAGTTTGATAGCAGAAAGAGTGTAAGTTGTTTTTGTTTCTTGTTTTTTTGCATATGCATTTAATACTTTTGTGTAAAAATCTTCTTTCCCAAGATTTTCTAAAAGAACCTTGTAGTCCCAGCCTGACCCTGGTTCTAATTCTTCAGAAGCAATCATATAATTAGCATGATTTCTTAAAATGTTTGCAGTATCATATGTTGCCATAAGACAGGCATCAAACCCAATAAATTCATAAAATCTATTGTTTATTGTTTGATTCACCATAGCAAGAGCGGCTCTAATTTCTAGCAAAGAGAGAGAGTCATTATGAAAATTTTCATCAAAACAGACCCCGTTCATAGAACCTCCTCCATGATCCCAGAAAATGATACTTCTATGTTCAGCTGGATAATTTTCTTCTCCCCACACAAGAAAATCTGAAAGGGTAGAATAATCTCCCATATTTGCATTAATATTTTGCTCAATAAGAGAAAGGTTTCCGTTTAAAATCTCATAGCGACTGCTATATACAGGAGATATGTCATATTTACGCCAAGCTGTTGCTCCGCCTGTTTGTATAATAACTTTAGTGTTTTCTGGAATTTCTGCGGACAACATTTCTGTTATATTTTTTGTAGCAAGCCCAGCCCTTGATTCTAGATTGCTTCCACACATATATATCATTAATGTATATGTTCCATCTACATAATTTTTTTCTTCTGGCAACTCTTTGTCATTTGGTGGATTTTCTATATCTGGTGTTGGCGTTTGATTTTCAGGAGAACAACTAGCCAAGAATAGCAAAAAAATCATTAGTATCACAAGAATTGTTAAGCTTGCTTTTTTCACGGTATGACTTTCTCCTAATAAAATTCACTGTTTACTATATAAGTAACAATTGTTTTAATTATAAAACAAGGAGGACTCTATCTTCAAGGAAACAAGAAGAGTTGATGATAAAAAAATGTAAAGGGGCGTTAAGAAATATTTAAATAACTACAACATATAAATAGCCAATGTCAAAATAGCACTTCTCTAAATGTGTTTGTGTTTCGACAACAAAAAAGCTGTTAAGATTTTTTTGAGTTTCTTAACAGCCCCTTTGAATGTAGCTAATTTATTTTAACTGATTATATTAAGAGCATTTTATTATTATTGCATTGTCAATGTGATCAAAAGCTTTATAAGTTTCGGAAAAGTTAGGGATCCAATAAAAATGCCATTCATCGTATGTAGCACTTGCTGCAATTCTATGAGAAGGTGTTACAACACCATCAAGAGTAATAGTGTCAGCAAGTAACATTATACTTTCAACAAAATATTTACTGCTAAATTTACCGTTTGTTCCGACTGATAATTTGTCTCCTACCTTTAGCCATTCTGCTGTGTCAATAGCCCAACATATAGGAAGAGAGGAGGAATTGTCTTTTGGTAATGCTCTTAGTTCTGGAGGGGTTGTAATAACGGTGATTGTGTTGTGTCTTTTTACATATGTTGGATGGGGTTTTTTATTAAATATCTTTAAAAGCCAAGAAGAAAAGCTCACTTCATATGGATAGATTAGATTTTCATCGGTTAGTAATCCTACTTGGACAAGGTAATGTGAAAATGTGGGAGCTGTAGTAAGTCCTGCTTTATACATGGTTTCATATCTTCCCATCATTGACTTAATGTTGTTTGTACTTAAAATAGAAGAGAAATTATATGGTTTTCTATCGCTATCGCGAAGTTCTATAGTTGCAAAAGCATGAGGCTTATGCCAGTCTTCAATCTTTTCTACAGATAAGGTTTTCCCAACAACATAACAATAAAGAGTATCTATTTTTCCATCTTTTGTACGATGTTCTCCTGTATTGTTGTCAAGCTCTAATTTTGCAATTTTATAAGCTTTTGGAATTATTTCTAAATCAGATTTTTTTGTAGAAACATATGAGTTAGCAAATGCAGCTAAACCAGATGTTTCTGCCAAGAATCCATAAAACCAAGATCTTGTTGCTTCAATATCACCAACGGCTTCAGGGTAGAAATTGTAATATGATGATACCATTTGGTGGAAATCATCAAGCGGAGTAGTGGCTGCTGCAGCCTTTGGCATACCGCCCACGCTTCCACCTAAAGCATAACAAAAGTTTTTATATGCATTTAAGATGTTTGTTTTTCCTACAGTATTAAGAGCAGAAAGTGCAGCTTGTACTTGTACAGCTTTAAAATATTCTATTCTATTTAAGGTTGCAGGTTTATTCCCATCGTCTAAGTCTAATAAATTAATCGTAGCTGTTGCAGATGTGCCTGTAATATCTTCCCAGTAACCATCATAAAGACCGCCTTCAGCAACAACTTTGCTAGAGATAGTAGCTGTGCCTTTTGCATCTTTAAGAGGAGTTGCTAAACGATATGATTTAGATGATTGTAGATTTAATCCATCGAAAGAATATCCATCCTGACTAGGATGAGGCAAAGCCACTTTTCCATTCGAGTCTACATACACTTTTATTGAGTCGCTTGTCCCTGAGGCATTAATATATTGAAGAAGATAGGTTTCATAAGCGTTTTTATAATTCTTCAAAATATCTTTCAAAGGAACAACATAGCTTTTCAAAAAGCTAAAATAATTTGCTTTTGAATTAGCATGGAGGTTTTTATCTTCTTTGATGAGAATTAAAGAAAGATCATTGCTAAGAGATCTAGCAAGAGACGTAATCTTTCCATCAATAGTGTCAAGACTTTCTTGAACGGAAACAATTTGACTACGAATTGCATCAAGCTTAGAATCAGTAGTTTCAACTACACCACACATGCCAAGAATAGTGATAACTCCGTTTATTCCACTTGCAACTCCACCAACTGCACCGCCAACTGTGCCTATAGTCTCAAATGTATCTTTGTTTGCATCTACAAAACCTTTAATAGCATCTAGAGTTTCTCCACGATCCATATTTGTAGTATATGAAATTTCAGAAACGAGTTCTTCTCGAGTTGTTCCCCAAGCATTCTTTACTTTGCCTGCTGCAAGAGTTAAAGTACCTGAGAAAATAGCATCTTCAAGATTTACTCCTTCTTTTGTAAAGGTAAAGACAACTTGATGTATTTCATTTCCTTTAACGACACTTGTTATATTAGCATTTTTAAAATCTCCACCAAAAGTTAAATTTGAAGCAGCTAATGTGTCCATTTCACCACTTATAGGGTAAATATATATTGTTGCAATGTAGGTGTTTGCGTTTTCTTCATCTTTTTCGATATAGTCAATAGATGCACCAAATGTAGCTTTAGTTGCATAGAAGTTTACTGTTAAAGCAGCATTTGACAAAAGTTTTTCTTTTGGAAAAGTCATTGTTTCTTTGTTGAGAAGAACATCTATTGCTGCATCAAGATTTGCAGCGGCACTTGCAACAGAGAGCGTGATAACCTTCTTATCTTCTGAGATAGCCTTGACTGTATAAGTTGCGCCTGAAGATGAAAAACTATCATTGACTGCAAATTTAAACTCATCACTATTAAGCTCAACATCAAAGGTTAATTTATTGTTTGCAAAAACAAAGCTATCTTGTTTGATATATGCTAAACGGTAATTAATTTTACTCATTGCTGAAAGACTCGTTCCAGAGGTTGTTGCTTCTCCGGCAAAGTCGACACTTGCAAGAAGAGGCGCTGAAAAAGAAACCGTTCCAGTTGTGGTAACTGTAATAACATCTGTTCCAGATACACTAGTTATAGAAAGGTTACTAAATGCTCCTGTTAACCTTATCATATCATTGTTAAAATCATCAGAAAGGGCGGTGTTTGTAAGTTTAACCTCAATGACAGGATTTACATCGCCAACAGTAAATTCTTCATCTATTGTTGCCTTGCAGGTAACAATATCTTTTGTATTAAGAGCATTTAAAGATGATGCTTCAGCAGGTTTTCCACTATTTGTTGCAGAAGGGTGTATAGCAACATTAAACCCAAAGTATTCTTTATCTCCTTTTGGAACAGTGATAGTAATTTGTCTAGCGTTATCAAAGTTTACTGAAAAGTTGGTAATTTCGATATTTTCCTGAACTGCACCAAGTTCTTCCGTTTCAGAAAAGGTGACTGCAAAAAGTTTTATTTGATCTTTGTTAACTGACGAAAAAACATCTTCCTTAGATGTAACAACAATAGAGCTTTGCTGATCTCCTTTTACAACTTCCATACCAAGATTAAGAAAAGTTTCTCCTTCTTTAAACTCCCAGTTAAGTTGTTTATCTTTGCATGCGGTCAATGTAGCAGCGATTATCAGGCAAACGCATAGCAAAAGACATATTATGGTAGTCTTTGTTTTTGTTTTCATTTTTCCCTCATCCACGATGTTATTTTGAATTTAGCCAAAATGGCTAACAACATATTGTATATATTATATACCTAAAAAAAGCTTTTATCGATACTAAAATATCTTTGCACTTATATTAAAAAATATAGTATTGAATGGACCTATGAGTCTTTTTTTAAATGTTCATTTAATTTTAAAACTCGGGTTTTGCTCTTATATTATTCAAATCAGTGTTTATATAGAGCTAAATGTTGTTGCAAATGTTAAGTCTAATGTTGTTGCAAATGTTAAGTCTAATGTTGTTGCAAAGTAGGCTTTAAGAGCTTTATCCCCAAAAGGCATTTTGTTTATGTTATACTTTCATAAACAAGGTGTCATTTTTTAGAGTAGCACACATTTAAAGAGGGGTATTGTGGATAAAAGCATTTATATAAGACTAATTGCGATTTTACACTACACATATAGGCGCTTTTAATAGTCTATGACTAAAGAGCTCAACAATAGCCAATAGAAAAACTAACTTAGGAAAACTTGTAGAAAACTCACATAACAGGAGGAAGTTATGACGGAATATAAAAAGGGATACAAATGCTTTATAAGCTACTCAGGTGTAGATCAAAAAATTAAGGATGTAATACAGGGGTATTGCGATAAACTCGTTGAGGAATACAAGAAAGATGGGGTCGAATTTTCAACATGGTCGATGGATAGAGACGGGGTAGGAGAATGGGCTAAGGTTTTTCCTAAAGAACTCGAAAAAAGCGATGGAGTAATTATGATACTTTCTCATCGGACTCCAGAAACAACATATGTAGATGAAGAAGCTGAAATATTAAGGGAGAGGGTTGAAAAGGGAAAAGCAGACCCTCTACCATTCATTGTCTCTCCTGGGTTTCCCGAAAAAATCGCTACTCGAATAAAAACCTTTTTTCAAATAAAAGTGGAAGGTTTTGACGGGACTGTGGAGTCAATTGGAACTCAGTATTATGAGAAACTTATGAATATGCTACGTGCAGCAATTAATGCACGTGTCAACGGAACTCCCCTTATATATGCAAATTTACCTGAAATTACAATGCCTTCACTTGGAAAAAACGAGAGATTTACTGATAGAGAAGAGTATATTGCAAAGATTGATGACTGCTTTAATGACGGAGCTCAGTTTATTCATCTTTCTGGGATTGGAGGCATAGGAAAAAGTGAGTTAGCTAAAGAGTATGCTAGACGTAATAAGATTAAATTTCCAACAAGCGGGCTAATTAATTCCTCTGGAAGTATTAGGGACTTAATTTTAAAACTCCCGTTTAAGCATAACACACAATGGGAATCGCTTTCTGAAGATGAAAAATATCGTGTTAACCAAGAATTGCTTCGAAAACTAAGCTTTGATACCTTGCTTATCCTTGATGACTTAACTGAAGATTTAGATGATAATGAGGAGCTACAGGAATTCATTGGGCTGAATTGTAAAATTCTTGCTACATCAAGGAAATCTTCAATGAGTAAATACTCTCTTTCTGTTGATGAGATGGATGTAGAGGAAGCAATAAAACTATTTAGGAAAACATATACGAAAGAAAAACTTTCAGATGATGAAATTAAAGAACTTGCAGAAGCTGTAAGTTGTCACACAATGACACTAGAACTAATGGCAAATATATTGCAGAATACTTCTACTAAATACGAGAAACTTAAGGACAATACTTTTGAAGTAAGAGAGAAATGCAAGCATGCGAAAAGCGACAAAGCTCAAACAATTGATGAGCATATAAAGAGCTTGTTCTCATTTGGGGAATTGACTGAAATAGAAAAAATTACATTAAAATTCCTTTCTTTGCTTCCGCAAACAGGGCTTCCACGCGAAAGAGTTGCTCAATTATTGGATGTAACTGAATATGATGTAACTGAATATGATATCAATGAACTAGGAAACAAAGGTTTTGTGAGGATAGATTCGCTAGATAACGCATCTTTACACCCTCTCATTTCAGAGGTGGCTTATCGCGAAATAGAAATAGATTCTGAAACACGAGAACTATTTTTAAAATGCATTAAAGAATTAACCGATTACGATAAGACAGAAGAATATAGCGTAAAGCAAAAAAAGAAGGAAATAGGAGGTTACTATCTTGAAAATCGAATGCTTCAAGACACAGGAGAAAACGCTGAGACTGCAGATATATATTTTAATACTGGTGGCATCCATCTCCATTTAGCTGACTATCCAAAAGCCCTCGAATATTACGAGAAAGCGCGGGATATATACATTAAAGTATTGGGCATAGACCATCCTAATGTTGCAGGCTGTTTAAATAATATTGGTAGTGCGTATAAAGAACAAGGCGATTACACGAAAGCCTTAGAGTATTACAAGAAGTCTTTAGATATAAGAATTAAAGTAATTGATGAAGACTATCATTTTGATGTTACAAAGTATTTAAATAATATAGGTAATATATATGCTATACAAAGCGACTATGTAAAAGCACTTGAGATTTATGAGAAGTCCCTAGATATAGCGATTAAAGAGCTTGGTGAAGACCATCCCAATGTTGCAACCTACTTAAACAACATTGGCAAAGTATACGCCATACAAGGCGACTATGTAAAAGCGCTCGAGAATTATGAGAAAGCAATGGAGATAAGAGTTGAAGCGTTTGGAGAAGAACAATCTGATGTTGCTGCTTGTTTGCTTAATATAGGCAACGTGTATGAAGATCAAGGAGACTGTGTCAAAGCCCTAGAACACTATGAAAAAGCTCTAGAAATAAATCTTAAAGAATTCGGTGAAGAACATCCTAAATTTGCAACAAACTTGCTTGATATAGGCAATATATATGCTATACAAGGAGACCATCCCAAAGCTCTTGAGTATTATGAGAAAGCACGGGATATATATATTAAAATTTTTAGAGAAGAACATCCCGATGTTGCTGTTTGCTTGCTTAATATAGGCAACGTACATACGAAACAAGGCAATTGTATAAAAGCTCTCGAGTATTATGGAAAAGCAATGAAAATATATATAAAAGTTTTTGGAGAAGAAAATCTCAATGTTGCCGGCTGTTTAAACAATATGGCCACGGTGTATGGAGACCAAGACGACTATGCAAAAGCCCTCGAATATTATGAGAAAGCGCTGAATATGCATATGAAAGTGTCAAAAAAAGAAAACCTCGATATCGCAAGGTATTTGAACAATATGGGTAGTATATATGAAAAGCAAGGAGGCTATATAAAAGCTCTCGAGTATTATGTAAAAGCACAGAAAATATGTATAAAAATTTTTGGAAAAGAAAATCCTTATGTTGTGCAATGTTTGAATAATATGAGTAGCGTATATGCTAAACTGAGTGATGTGTACAATAGCCAAGACGACTATGCAAAAGCCCTCGAATATTATGAAAAAGCACTGGATATGTATGTCAAAGAACTTGGTGAAGAAAATCTTATTGTTGCCAGCTGTTTAAACAATATGGCCACGGTGTATGGAGACCAAGACGACTATGCAAAAGCCCTCGAATATTATGAAAAAGCACTGGATATGTATGTCAAAGAACTTGGTGAAGAAAATCTTATTGTTGCCGGCTGTTTAAACAATATGGCCACGGTGTATGGAGACCAAGACGACTATGCAAAAGCCCTCGAATATTATGAAAAAGCACTGGATATGTATATAAAAGTGTCAAAAGAAGAAAAAGTCTATATCGTAATGTGTTTATATAACATTGGCAGAATATATGACAAACAAGGCGACTATCCCAAAGCTCTTAAGCATTATGAGCAAGCATTGGATATGTGTGTCAAACAGTTTGGAAAAGAGCATCCTAATGTTGAAAATCTTGTAAAGAGTATAAGTGATGTTTATGCTAAGCTAGGAGAAGCATACAATAGCCAAGGGGACTACTCCAATGCTCTCAAGCATTATGAGCAAGCATTGGATATGTGTGTCAAATGGTTTGGGAAAGAACATTTTTATGTTGCAATGCTTGTGAATAAAATAAGTACCGTTTATGCTACACTGGGAGATGTGTATAATAGCCAAGGCGACTATGCAAAGTCCCTAAAATATTATGAAAAAGCACTGAATATGTATAGCAAAGTGTCAGTAGAAGAGCAACCCGATACCGCAATGTACTTAAAGAATATAGTAAAGATTTATGCTAGACTTGGTGCTGTATATTGCATCCAAGGCGACTATCCCAAAGCTCTTAAGCATTATGAAAAAGCACTGAATATGTATAGCAAAGTGTCGGAAAAAGAAATCCCCGATATTGCAATGTGTTGGAATAATATGGGAGCCATATACAATAACCAAGGCAACTATTTAAAGGCTCTCGAGCATTATGGAAAAGCTTTTAAAATATATATAAAAATTTTTGGAGAAGAACATCCTTATGTTGTTTCTATTTTCAAAAACATGACTGAAGTTTTCAACAAGATTAAAAAAGAATAGTGAAATATTTTGCTACTTTTTTGAAGTTAAAGAATAGCTAGGCTCTATTAAAGTGAGGATACAACGGGAGAGTTATTGAGAAAAATGGGCGAATTAAAAAATTATTATTTTAACCGTTTATCTTTTTCCGATAGGGCATGTTACCTTGAGGTTTTGGCTCAACTAAAGAATTTCTCGCCTCTAATAAAAGTTGATTATGTGGAAAATTTTTCCAAAATTATGACAAGCATTGCTAACGATCGCTCGGAATTATTTTATATTGACTGGGGGAAACTTAAAGGATACTCTTCTCATGCGGGAAAAATAATGTTTAAACCTATTTATCTATTTAATAAGGTAGAGAGTGCAAGTTACACTAAAAAAATTGATAAATTCATTTCAAAACTAGATTGCGGTGGGGATGATTATTCCAAAGCAAAATGTGTGCACGATTTTTTGTTAAATAAAGTTAAATACGATAATATGGCAAGAGATTTGCATCGTCCAGATAGCCACAGTATTATAGGTCCTATATTATTTGATGAAGGTGTTTGTGAAGGGATAGCTGAAGCAGCACAATATATTTTTGATTATCTCAATATGGATAGCACCGTTATATTAAGCATTGGCAAAGACCGCATTGGACACAAATGGAATATGGTAAAAATAGATGGTCAGTCATATCATATGGATTTAATTGGAGATATTGACTCAAAATGGGATGATAATCACATCAGTTATAATTTTTTTCTTATTTCAGACACTGAAATGAAGCGTTTCTATTCTTGGACAGAAGGACCTTCTTCCTCGACTGATGGAAAAGATTATTTTGTTAGAGAAGGGCTAGCTGTGAGCTCTGATAGGGATTTAGTCAATCTACTTAAACTTTTTATACCAGGACAACTTTTATGTTTTAAAACAATTGGGGGATATTCAAAAAAATCCGCAGACTATATTTTCAAATTCTGTCAAGATAATCTAATTTCAATCAAATATCCATATTCACTCGAGTGCAAGGTAAATTCTTTGCTTGGGATATATTATATAAAACTTATGCAATAGGAGAAAAATTATGAAGGAAAACAAAAAAGAACATAAAAAGGGATACCAATGCTTTATTAGCTATTCAGAAGTGGACAAAGATATTAAGAATGAGGTGTTAAAGTATTGTAATAAACTTATTGAGGAATATAAGAAAGATGGCGTTGAGCTTTCAATATGGGAAATGGAAAGAAACTGCGCAGGGGTATGGGCTAACAGTTTTCCAACTGCCCTTAAGCAAAGTCAAGGAGCAATTATAATACTCTCTGAACGAATGTCAGAAGAAACATATGTGGTTGAAGAAGTAGATATACTAAGGAAATTAGCTAGGAAAGGAAAGGTAGACCCTCTACCATTTATAATTTCTCATGGATATCCTCAAGAAATAGACATTCGTATACAAACGTTTTCTAAAATAGAAGTGCAAGGTTTTGATGGGTCCGTGGAGTCAATCCATTCTGATTATTATAAGACACTTATGGACAAACTACGTGAAGCGATTAATGCACGCGTCAATGGCTCTCCTCTTGTATATGAAAATTCATCTGAAATTACAATGGATTCAGTTGGAACAAATGAGAGGTTTACTGGAAGAGAAAAGTATCTTGCTAAAATTGATGATTTTTTTAATGAGGGTGCTCAGCTTGTTCACCTTTCTGGAATTGGAGGTATAGGTAAAAGTGAGTTAGCTAAAGAATATGCTAGGCGTAATCAGATTAGATTTCCGTCAGGTGGAATAATCGATGCTTCAGGAAGCATTAGGGATTTAATTTTAAAGCTTCCGTTTAAGCATAACCCACAATGGGATTCAATGCCGGAAGAGGACAAATACTGGATTAATTTAGACTTGCTTCGAAAATTGAGCTCCGATACTTTGCTCATCCTTGATGATTTAACTGAAGATTTAGATACTAAAGCAATGCGGGAGTTTACTTATGGTTTAAATTGCAAAATTCTTGCTACATCAAGAAAATCTTCAATGAGAAAATACTCCTTTTCTGTTGATGAGATGGATTTAGAGGAAGCAATAGAATTGTTTAGGAAGACATATACGAGAGAAAAACTTTCAGATGATGAGATTGAAAAACTTGTAGAAGCTGTAGGCTATCACACAATGACAATAGAGCTAATGGCAAATATATTGCAGAATACTTCAACTAAATATGAGAAGCTTAAGGATAATACTTTTGAGGTAAGAGAGAGATGTAGACATGGAGGAGACGATAAAGCTCAAACAATTTATGAGCATATAAAGAACTTATTCTCGTTTGGAGATTTGACTGAGATAGAAAACAATATTTTGAAATTCCTTTCTTTACTTCCGCAAACAGGGCTTCCACGCGAAAGGGTGGCTGAATTGTTGGATGTAACTGAATCTGATATCAATGAATTGGGGGAAAAAGGGTTTGTGAGAATAGACACGCAAGACAATGCGTCTCTACACCCTCTAATCTCAGAGGTGGCTTATCGTGAAATAGAAATAGATTATGAAACAAAAGAGCTGTTTTTAAGTTGCATAAAAGAATTAACCGATTACGATAAGGTAGAAGAATACAGCATAAAGCAACAAAAGAAAGAAATAGGAGGTTACTATCTAGAAAAACGAAGGCTTCAAGATATAGAAGAAAACACTGAAACTGCAGATATATATTTCAATACTGGCGAAATCCATCTCCATTTAGCTGACTATCCCAAAGCGCTCGAATATTACAAAAAAGCCCTAGAGATAAGAGTTAAAGCATTAGGAAAAGAGCATTCTTCTGTTGTAGATTGTATGAGCGATATTGGCGTTGCATATGACAGTCAAGGAGAATATTCAAAAGCCCTTGAATATTATGAGGCAGTACTAGAGATAAAAATTAAAGCATTAGGAAAAGAACATCCCGACGTTGCAGACTGTTTTAATAATATTGCGGTTACATATGACAAACAAGGAGACTATTCAAATTCCCTTGCATGTTATGAGATAGCCCTAGAGATAAAGGTTAAAGCATTTGGTGAAGAACATCCTGATGTTGCAAATTATTTTAATAACATTGCTATTATATATGACAAACAAGGAGACTATCCAAAAGCACTTGAGTATTATGAAAAAGCCATAGATATAAGCATTCAAGAATTTGGAGAAGAACATCCTAATGTTGCAGACTGTTTTAACAATATTGCTGTTACATATGACAATCAAGGAGATTGTCAAAAAGCGCTTGAATATTATGAGAAAGCCCGAAAGATAAGAATTAAAACACTGGGAGAAGAGCATCCCGATGTTGCAACTTGTCTTAATAATATAGGTGCTGTATATATCAATCAAGGAGATTGTCAAAAAGCGCTTGAATATTATGAGAAAGCCCGAAAGATAAGAATTAAAACATTGGGAGAAGAACATCCTGATTTCGCAACCTGTTTGCATAATATTGGCGTTGTATATAGAAAACAAGGGGAAGATAAAAAAGCACTTGAGAATTTTGAGAAAGCCCTGAATATATATATTGGAGCATTCGGCAAAGAGCACTCCTATGTTGCAAACTGTTTAAATAATATGGGCAATGTATATAGAGATCTAGAAAACTATCCAAAAGCACTTGAGAATTATGAAAAAGCACTAAAAATATATATCAAAGTGTTAGGTAAAAAACATCTTACGGTTGCAACTATTTTGAATAATATTAGCATCGTGTATAGAAAACAAGGGGAACATCAAAAAGCGCTTGAATATTATGAGAAAGCAAACGCAATAAGGAGTCAATTTTAAAATAATGCCTATAAGATTCATAAAAATATCATAGGTGCTTATAACAAGCTTGAAGAAGAGTAAGACGATTGTTTTTTAAGCTGGAATTAACTTGCTTTGAGTGGATGTTTAAAGAATTTTGAGGTGTTGGCAAACTTAATTGTCCCGACTAAAACAAAGTTGGAGTTTAAAATAGTCGAAAGTTTTGTGAGAGATATATTGTAATATCACAATAAGAAAATTGTAAAATCCAATATCATTTTTTGGTAAGAATTTGATTTAAAAAAGTCAAAAACAACCTTACTTTATTCCTCTTCTATTTTCCTTAAATGATTTTGAAATGGCAGATATTTCTCCTTGCATTTTTTCAGCAAGAGAGGGGTATACTGTATACACGTTATAACTTTCTGATCTATCTTTAGATGTTAAGAATAAATAGTTCTTTCTCTTAAGGTTAAAAAACGCAGGATTATCATTTGATCCAAAAGGTAAGAATTTAATTTTAGCAAAAGAATTGATGTCAAATCCATAACTATCAAAATCAGAATAAGTGGAAGATTCTTTTAGTTTAGAGACAGGTATTTCATATTGAATTGCTAAAACTTTCTCTCTCTTCATATGAAGTATGGGATTCTTTTCTGTGTGAATTGGTTTTCCTGTTTTTAAGATTGGAGAAACGCTAAGTCCATCTAAAACCCTATCTAATGGAAGGAAGTTAGATATATTGTCATCTCCTGTAATATTGCACCAATCAACTAGAGTTGGATAGATATCAACCATTGAAATAATAGAATCAACCTCTTTTCCTTTATGGCCATTAAACCATTCTGGAGCATTATTCCATTTTACTAAAAATGGAACGCCAGTGCCTGCCTCATATGGGGTATATTTACCACCCCTTAATATTCCTGGAGACCCTTCAAGTGCAGGTCCGTTGTCTGATGTAAAAATGATAATGGTATTATCCAAAACACCGTTTTTTTCTAGAGTATTGAAAAGTTTGCCAAGGTAGTGATCAAATTCAAAAACGCAGTCTGCATAATCGCCAAGCCCAGTTTTTCCTCTAAATTCTTCTCCAACAAAAATAGGGGCATGTGGCCAAGGCGTTGTATAGCAAGCAAAGAAAGGTTTGTTGTTTTCTGAAGATGCTTTTGTTAGATTGTCTATCCATGTGTTAATTTCTTCATGAATATATTTTGTAGCATTTGATTGATCTTTTAATTCATTGTGGCCTTTAGCTATTGTCCACTCACCTGCAGTTTCTTTTACATGATAAAAAGGTGTCATATCATTTACATGGTGAGAGCCATAAAAATAATCAAAGCCTTGATTTGTTGGAAGATATTCACCATAATCTCCAAGATGCCATTTGCCAAATATTCCGGTTGCATATCCTGCTGCTTTAAAAGTTTCTGCAACGGTAATTTCATCTCCCATCATACCGTCTGTATTGTTTATCATTTCAATGGAATTAAAAACTCTTGTTGCTGCAAATGGAGAAACTGTATTTACTGTTGGAAAGATAACATTGTCTGCACCGCCTCTATATGGATGTCTTCCTGTAAAGGCTGCAAAACGAGATGGAGAGCAAACAGAGTATCCTGAATAAAATGAGGTAAAGTTTATTCCATCTTCTCCAATAGAGTCTATGTTTGGAGTTTCAAAAGCTCCACCATTTAGAGAAATGTCAGCATAGCCAAGGTCGTCTGCCATGATAAATAAAACATTTGGGGCGTTTTCTTTTGTTTTATTGTTATTTATTCTTTTTAAGTAATCGTCTTCTCCCTTTTTAAGACTGACCATATTAGGAACAGATCTCAAGTTTGCTGTAAAAACAAAAGAAATAGAAGTTATGATTAAAATTATGCTTCCACCAAAGGTTGTAATTTTTTGAATTAATTGTTTTTCTTTTAAAAAGTGAACACATAGTAATAGCCCAATGGCTACAACAAAGCCTGGAGATAGAATTAAAAAGTTTCCCACAAGCCTTGTTCCAAAGTTTCCATCACCTTGCCATAAAGGGTGGGCGGCACTTGAAAACCCAGCAACAGGTTTTACAAAAGCTCCCCATCCAGCATCCGCACCAAAAATTGTATAATAACTAAATAAGCTAAATAGGGCTATTAAGTATGAGATCATAAATAATACATAAAAACGTCTTTTAAAAATTAATCCAAGTAAAAGTAAAATAGCTACGACCATTGCAAAAATCATTGTTATCAAAGCAATAATATTTAATCTAGCGGCAAATTGAATGACAAATATCAAAATAGAAAAAGCTAAAACGATAAAAGGAACCAACTTTTTTTCTGCATCAATCTCAAAAGACCATGATTTTTTCTCAACTAAATTCTCCACAAAGCCCTCACCTATAAAATGTTTAGATATACTAAAAATATACAATATAGAATGGCTCTTTTCAAGTTAGAAGTAAAAACTTGCAAAAAAAAAGAGCACACCACAAATAGAGAATGTAAAAATTGTTTGATTGAGAAAACTCATAGCTACTTCTCATATAGCCTTTAAACTTAACAAAAAGTGGTATTTGCTTATAAGGCTTCACTAACAAATTCAGCGGTGCTTAACATTTAGAGAGATTTTTCAAAGAATATAGTATAATAAACTAGATGCGTATTTAGCAAAAAATTAAGTAAAAAATAACGGAGGGACTAAATGAGTAATTCAAGACTAGTTGGAAAATATCCAGTAATTGGAATTAGACCTGTAATTGATGGAAGAAGAGGACCTTTAGGGGTTAGAGAAAGCCTAGAAGATCAAACCATGAATATGGCAAAAAAGGTTAAGGCTCTATATGAAAAAAATCTTAAATATTCAAATGGAGAGCCTGTAAAGGTAATCATTTCAGATACAACAATTGGTAGAGTTGGCGAAGCTGCAGCATGTGAACAACAATTCAAAGACAATAATGTTGATATTACATTAACTGTTACTCCTTGTTGGTGCTATGGCAGTGAAACAATGGATATGAATCCAAGCACAATAAAGGGTGTTTGGGGATTAAATGCAACAGAAAGACCAGGTGCTGTATATCTAGCAGCAGTACTTGCTTCTCATGCACAAAAAGGACTTCCTGCTTTTGGAATATATGGAAGAGATGTTCAAGATAAAGATGATGAAGAAATTCCAAGTGATGTAGTAGACAAACTTCTTAGATTTGGAAGATGCGCAGTTGCGGCTGCGACAATGAGAGGGAAGTCATATTTACAAATAGGCTCTATTTGTATGGGAATAGCAGGTTCAATTATAGATGTAGACTTTTTTGAAAAATATTTAGGAATTAGAGTAGAAAGTGTTGATGAAGTTGAAATCATTAGAAGAATGGATGAAGGGATTTACGATAAAGAAGAGTTTGAAAAGGCTCTAGCCTGGACGAAGGCAAACTGCCTTGAAGGATTTGATAAAAATCCAAAGCATATGCAGCTAACTAAAGAAGAAAAAGAAAAGCAATATGAGTTTATCGTAAAAATGATGTGTATCATTAAAGATCTATTTAATGGAAATAAAAATCTTCCAGAATATGCAAAAGAAGAAATGGTTGGACATAATGCGATACTTGGAGGATTTCAAGGTCAAAGACAATGGACAGACTTTTATCCAAATGCAGACTTACCAGAAGCTTTGTTAAATTCTTCATTTGATTGGACTGGAGCAAGAGAGCCATATATCTTAGCAACAGAAAATGACACATTAAATGCAGTTTGTATGTTGTTTGGAAAACTTCTAACCGGCAAAGCTCAACTATTTTCAGACGTTAGAACATATTGGAGTGCAAAAGCTGTTAAACGTGTTACAGGATATTCTTTAGAGGGAAAAGCAAAAGAATCTGATGGATTTTTGCATTTAATAAACTCTGGAGCATCAGCATTAGATTTTAGCGCTNAGTCTAAAAACGAAAAGGGAGAAAGTGTTGTCAAGCCATTTTGGGAAATGACTAAAAAAGATATAGAAGCATGTTTAAAAGCAACTAGATGGTGTGCAGCAGATTTAGGTTATTTTAGAGGTGGTGGATTTTCTTCAAGATTTGAAACAAAAGCAGAAATGCCAGTTACGATGATGAGATTAAATCTAGTTAAAGGACTAGGACCAGTTATGCAACTTGTTGAAGGATGGACTGTGCATCTTCCAGAAAAAGTTTCAGATACCCTATGGAAAAGAACAGACTATACATGGCCTTCAACTTGGTTTGCGCCACGCTGTTCTAGAAAATATCCATTCTATACAGCATATGATGTTATGAATAACTGGGGAGCAAATCATGGAGCAATTTCCTATGGTCATATCGGAAAAGATATAATCACACTATGTAGCATATTGAGAATTCCAGTATCAATGCACAATCTAGAAGATGAAGATATCTTCCGTCCAGCAGTATGGAATTCCTTTGGTATGGACAAAGAAGGGCAAGACTATAGAGCCTGCAAAGCTTTTGGTCCAATGTATAAATAATGCCATAATATATCAAGCATAAAAACAAAAAGTCGCTTACGGGCGACTTTTTTCATCTAGACATTCTTTTATAGAAGAACCTACAAAAACATAGCCATATATATTGGCAGGTGAATAATTCCATTTTTTATCATTACATCCTTTGGGTACAAAATATATGAATCACCAATTTTGTTTGTAAACTTTTTCTTAAACTTATCTAAAGAAACATGAGAGCGATAATTAGCTGATTTTACTTCAATTGGAGATATTTTGTTTTGGTTTCGTATTAGAAAGTCTATTTCCATATGATTTTCACGGTTAGTTGTGTCGCTTCTAGAATAAAAGTAGAGCTTATGTCCGTTTCGTCTTAGCATTTGTGCTACAATATTTTCCATTAACATGCCTTCATTAATATAAAGCTTGTCAAAAAGAATAGCTTTATATAAATTGTTTTCAGTAAAAGATTTTTCCATAAATGCATGTGTAACCAACAATCCTGTGTCAGCCATGTAGCATTTTTGAGTGCTGTGATCAAAACTAAGTGCTAATCCAACACTAGGATCTGTAGCGTTATAACAAGTGTTTACAATCATAGATTCATTTAGCCAAATAAAAGTATCTTCGTAAGCACGGAAACGTGCATTTTTATCAATTGAAGAGAGTTTGTATTTTTTTTCTTTTTTGGAAAGTTGGCTAGGAATTTTATCAAAAACATCATAGACTTTTTCTTCATATCCTGAAGCAAACTTTGAAACATCTTCACGATAGAGTTTTAATATTCTTCGTTTTTCGATATCGGCAGCTCTAAAATCTTTTTTATCTCTATAAGCAAGTATTGCTTGTGGCATGCCACCAACTAGCATATATTGCCTAAAATCATTCATGACCTTTCTATGTAATGCAGCTCCTAACGCTTTTTTTTCATTAAAACATTTTTGAATGAAAGGTATTGTTATCTCATCTCCCATAGCCCAAAGAAACTCTTCAAAGTCCATAGGAAACATCTCTATATGATCTTCTTCAGATGGGATGATAATATTTTCAGTATTCTTTCTAAGTCTTATCAAAGAGCCTGTTTCAAGGTAATCATATCTACCATCTGCAACTAAATATTTAATTAGCTGTCTCGCTCTTGGAAATTGTTGTACTTCATCAAAAACAATCAATGAGTTTCTTTCATAAAGAATAGTGGAATAAAAAGCAGATAGTTTTGCTAAAAACAGATCTAAATTATAGCTCTCATTAATGAACAAATCTAGAATTTCTTTTGTGGTGTTACTAAAGTCAATGAATATATGGCTTTTATATTCTTTTTCCGCAAACAATTTGGCTATATGACTTTTTCCTACTCGACGTGCACCATCAATTAGCATAGCGGTTCGTCCCTTGCTCTCGTTTTTCCATTCTAGCAGTTGACCATAAATTTTTCGCTTCATATTTTTCTCCTGAGCACTATATACTTCAAGAATATAATACCATCTAAATCACGAAAAGGCAACCTCAAAACTTAAGAATATGCACGAAAAGGCAACCTCAAAACTTAAGAATATGCACGAAAAGGCAATCTCAAAGTTCAGAAAAATACACGAAAAGGCAACCTCAAGCTCAAGAAAAGACACGAAAAGACAAGTTTAAAACTAAAAGTTTGCACGAAAAGACAATAATATTGCTGTTTTAAATTTTAAGATAGGAAGATTGTATGCATAGCAAGAGTCAGTTTAGTTAAGCAAATAAAGCCAAAGTGATATAATTAAATGTAGTTAAAATATGATAGAAAACTGATTTGAAGGAATAAAAAATGCAATGGTTTAATTATATAGGCTTAATAGTTGTTGCCTTAATGCTAGCTCCAAACATCGTTTATGCTTATGCAAATAAAGCAAAGGGTAGGGAAATAGTTTTATATAAAAACAAAGTGCTTGAAGTATTTGAGCAAATTGGAAGATATGGCTCAATGCTTTTTATGGTCTTTAATATTCCATATACATATATGCAGTTTTATTTTTCATTTGCAAAGCAAGTGTATATCGGAATCAATGTTTTATTAGTGTTAATTTATATTCTTTGCTTTATCATTTTTTGGAAGAAAGAAAACATAGCAAAAGCCATCATTTTATCTCTTATTCCATCTTTAATTTTTGTTTTTTCAGGGATTATGATTGCTAGTATACCGCTAACAATCTTTGCTTTAATGTTTGCTATTACACATATCACAATTTCTATAAAAACGGCAAAGCTTCAAGACGCATCTCCTAAGAGAAAAAGAAATGCAATTTTAACAATAGTAGGGGCTATTTTTAGTGTTATTTTAATTATAGTCATTACGACAGTTTCTTTATTTGGATATTCTACAGCTTCGATGAAAAAGCTACAAGGAATGACAGCGATAGATATGATTAAATATGATACATATAATGATGCAACAAAAATTAGTGTTGCCGTTATAGATAATGGCAGTATTACATATCATACATATGGAAATAAAGGGGAAGAAGATAAACTTTATGATTATGAAATTGGCTCTATTAGCAAAACATATTTAGGGCTAATATATGCAAAAGCAATTAGTGAAGGTGAAATTAATCTAAATGACCCCATATCAAAATATTTAGATCTAGATAAAAATAAGTACTATCCAACTATAGAAAGGTTGTTAACACATACATCTGGCTATAAAGGATACTATTTCGAAAGAGAAACGATGTGCACAAGATATTCGCAAAAAACAACTAATGATTTCTATGGAATTAGTAGAGAAAAAATATTAAATAGGGTAAAGAAGATTAAGCTTGTAGACAAAGATTATAAATTTGAATATTCAAACTTTGGAATTTCTGTACTAGGACTTGTTTTAGAAGAAGTTTACCAAAAACCATTTACAACTATTTTAAATACCTTTATTCAAGAAACCTTAGGCTTAGAAAAAACCACAGTTGCTAAAAGTGAAGGTAATTTAAGTGGCTATTGGCCATGGAAAGAAAACGATGGATATATTCCCGCTGGAAGTATAGTTTCAACTATTGAAGATATGGCTGCATATCTAAATATATATATGAAAAACTCTTTACCATATGCAGCTAGCGCAACAAAGATTATTAAGAAAGTTAATGGAACAAATCCAGCATATGAATCTATGAATATACGAACAGATTCTATGGCAATGACTTGGGTGCACGATGATGAAAATGGAATAACTTGGCATAATGGTGCAACAGGCTCATTTAATTCATATATAGGATTTTCAGATGACAAAACAAAAGGCGTTGTTATTTTATCAAACTTAAATCCTCAAGATCGTATTTCTATGACAGCTATTGGAGTAAGGATGATGCTTGAATTAAAGGGACACTTTGTCCTTCACATTGATTAACTAGATTAATATCTTTTTATTTTAGAATTTTCTAAATGTCGTTTTAAAACTGCAAAAAATTTTGTTTTTCGTTGCAACTTAAAAATATATAATTTAAGTTATTTAAATTTTTGAAACAGGAACAATTAGTGTGTTTTTGTCTATTGCACTTAAGGTTTGGGTGTTGCAAATAATGGCACCTTGCCCAACAGAATATGGGGGTGTTGGCTTTAATGAGGAAAAAGATGAAACCATGTTTTTAGTAGCGATTGCTGCTTTTTTTATTTCTACTGGATATAATGTTGCGTCTTTTTCTAAAATCAAATCTATTTCATTTTTATCTTTATCCCGATAGTAATAAAGAGTAGGATTTTTGCCTTCATTGTGGTAGCTTTTGTAGATTTCGCTAATTACAAAATTTTCAAAATATGCTCCACTCATAGAAGAGTTCATTACTACTTCTGGTGAACTCCAAGAAAGAATGTGAATGGCAAGAGCGGTATCAAAAAAGTATAGTTTTGGTTTCTTTAATGCTCTTTTTAAGATGTTGTTAGAATATGGATGTAAGAAGAATATAACGCCAAGTGTCTCTAAAATCTTTAGCCAATTTTTAGCTTGAGTTTCATTTATTCCAACATCTCTAGATATTTCAGCCACATTAATTTGCTGAGAAATTCTTGCAGCAACTGATTTAATAAAATCGTAATATTTAAGTCCATCGATTTCATTTGCTAAATATTTCACATCTCTTTCAATATATGAGGCTATGTAGTTTTTGTAGTAATTTTCAATGCTTGAAATGTTCCCTGAAATAACTTCTGGCATTCCACCATCAAATATATTTTTAAAAATTTCAGGTATGCTTCTAGTTGGAGACTGCCTTTCTTTTAGTAAATCAAGATTAATCTCAAAAGGAAAATTTTCATATTCTAAAATTTCAGATTGTGAAAGAGAGTACATTTGCATAATGGCAATGCGACCAGCAAGAGACTCTGTTACTCCTTGCATCAGTCTATATGATTGAGAGCTTGTTAACCAAAAATCTCCTTTTCTTTTGGTTGTGTCTGCAATTATTTTTATGTAACTAAAAAGTCCAGGGGCATATTGTACCTCATCAATTAAAACAGGCGGGGAGTAGATTTGCAAAAAAGCAGCAGGATCTTTTGTAGCTAAAATTCTTGCATCAAATTCATCTAGCGAAACGTATTTTCTATCAGTGTTAGCCATTAATTTTTTAAGCATAGTTGTTTTACCAACTTGCCTAGGACCAGTTAGTAGAGTAACAGGATATTCATTTTGTGCCCGCATAAAAGTTTTTTCAATTGCTCTATTTATATATTTCATAAAAACTCCGACCAAAATCTATTCTAAATACATTTTAGTCAAAATCAGTATTTTTTTCAATATTGAAAGGCCTTTAAAATTTCGCAAAGGGATTGCTAAGAAACAGTTGCATATGGTGAAGTTAAATTGAAATACCGTGTAATAATAGATTTGTTTAATTTGTTAGCATTAAACTCAGAATAACAGTCTTGCCTATTTAATTTGTCTAGAGTTAGCCAACATTTTCCCACGGTACAACTCTTGATTCTATTTGAGCCAAAGCTTCTGGAGTGAAAAGTGGCTCTGGTTTAACATGTTTGTTTGTGCTCCATTCTATGACAAGAAAGTCAACATGAGCGTTTTGTGCTCCAACTATTAAGTTCCCAACAAGGTCCCCTTGTTTAACAAAATCTCCTTCTTTGACAAAAATATTTGCCTCTTGTTTTGCTCTCATTGATTCTAAACTGCTGAAAGTTTCAAAGCACATAGACAAAACATATTTTGAGTTTAGTGCTATCAATGTGTTGTATGACCAAAGATTAGTACCTTCAGTGTTGTTGTTTTGAGTAGTCCATACTTTTATAACTATACCATCTTGAGGAGCCAAAAAAGGAATATCGGTTTTTCCATCTGTGCTAGCAAAATCTAAAGCAACATGATAGTTTGTTGACATATCTCTCAACAAGTAGCGATTAACAATATCTTGCTTGAAAGGAGAGTTTAGGTTTAAGTCATCTAAGTTTGAATATTTTTTATCTAGTTGTGCTATTTGTTTTTTGTATTTTTTCATAAGATCTTTAGATTCGCAGCCACTAAAAACAGATGCGACAAAGACAACTAATAATAGTATCAAAATGACATTTTTTAAATTGAATTTTTTCATAATTACTCCTTAATCCATCATTTAGCTTTAAGCGTAGAGGTTTACATAGAATATATCTTTTATGTAGGTTAAAGTCAATTTTAGAATTTTGGTGCTAACCTTTTTAGCATAATGTTGCATGCCCATTGCTTTTTAAAAACTATGAGTAAAACGAATTCATTAAACAAATAAATATGGTAGAATAGATATATTCAAATACAGGTAAGGAAGATATGGCAAAAAAGGTCAAAAAAATTAGAGGATATTTAGCTATTGATTTAGGAGCTTCTAGTGGTAGAGGAATCGTAGGGATAGTAAATAAAGGTGTCCTTGAAATAGATGAGGTTTTCCGTTTTGAAAATCAAATAAAGGTTGCATCCGATTCTACTTTTTGGGATTTAAAAAAGCTTGAAGAGAATGTTTTAGAATGTATTAAAAAAGCATGTGAAAAATATGAGATTGAAAGCATCGGAATAGACACTTGGGGCGTAGACTATGTTTATATCGGTGAGAAAGGAAAACCTTTAGCAAATCCTTCTACATATAGAGATCCAAAAACTGAAGGAATTATAGAAAAAATTTCAAAGGAATTTAATCTAGATGAACTGTACATAGAAGCTGGAATTCAACATATTGAAATCAATACAATTTTCCAAATATATGCAGATAAAATATATAGAAATATAAACTTGAGTAAGGCAAAAAGTTTGGCTTTAATGCCAAACTACCTAGCATATTTTTTAACAGGAAAACTTTTTTCAGAAAAGACCATTGCGTCAACAACAGGGCTTCTTTCACACTCAACAAAGGTATGGAATGAGGAAACTTGTAAAAAGCTAGGGATTTATTATAGGCTACCAAGAATTATAAGTCCTGGATTCCAAATTGGCATTTTGAAAAAAAGAATTGCCGATGAAATAGGGGTAAAAAGAATCAAAGTTATAGCTGTTTGCTCTCATGATACACAAAGTGCAACTATGCTTATCCCAGTAGAAAAAGGGAAAACTGCATTTTTGTCTTGTGGCACTTGGAGCTTGTTTGGAGTGGAACTTGATGAGGCATATATAGATATTTCTAGACAAAGAGAATGGACTAATGAGCAAGCTTTTGGAGATAAGATAAATTACCTTAAAAACCTAACTGGCTTATGGATTTTACAACAGCTAAGAAAGCAAGAAATAAAGAAAGCAGGGGACAAAGGAATAGATGAATATACTTTTGAAAAATTAGAAAAAAAGGCAAGAGCTGAAAAGCCTTTCACCCATTATATAAACACAGAAGATGCAAGATTTAAAGGCTTTGATGATGTGTCAGAAAATATCAAAAAATATCTTTTAGAAACGGGACAAAACCCTATAGAAAATATTGGACAAATGGTAAGAGCAATATACGAAGGTCTTGCATTTCAATATAGAAAAGCTTTAAAAGAAATTGAAAATATTCCTATAGGAGAAACTACATACGGAAAGTGTAAACAGATATATATCTTAGGTGGTGGAGCACAAGACAAACTCCTTTGCCAAATAATTGCAGATGTTTGCCAAATAGAGGTTGTTACAGGAAACAAAGAGGCAACTGCAGTGGGAAATATTTTAGTGCAATTGATGTCTGCAAATAACAACATTACTCTAGAAAGAGCAAAAAATCTTGGAAACAATATGGGAGAGTCTATAAGATACTATCCAAATAAAATAGAAAACATCGAACAAATAGTAAAAGTCTATGAAGAAATAACTTCAAATATAGAAATTGAAAACTAGAGAAGCAAACTAACAAAGTGGGGATGTAATTAAAATTTTTTCAAAAGACACTTAAAGATTGATAGGCATAGATATATTTAGTAGTATAAAATAAGCAACATAAAAAGAGAGGAGAGGAATTTTAAATTAATATATGCAACTAATGTTGCTAACCATTTATACCGGTTAAATTCAAACAACATTATTATACGAGGGTAAAATGTCAAACTATATGAGTTATAAAAAAATTAGAGAAGAGATTACTTTTATTTGTCAAAAAATGTGGCAATTAGGTTGGGTAGCAGCAAATGATGGAAATGTTTCTGTAAAAGCAGAAGATGGAAATATCATAGCAACGCCTACTGGAATCTCTAAAATGCTAATTAAGCCAGAGATGTTAGTTGTTTTAAATCAACGTGGTGATGTGATAGATGGAAATAGAAAACCATCTAGTGAAATAAAAATGCATCTCAAATGTTATGCAGAAAGACCTGATGTTGGTGCAGTTATACATGCTCATCCTGCAACGGCAACTGGTTTTGCTGTTGCCGGCATTCCGCTAGATAGATATTCAATGATTGAAACAGTTGTAGCGATAGGCTCTGTGCCGATTGTCCCTTATGCAACACCATCAACTGTAGAAGTTCCAAACGCTATTGCACCATATCTCAAAGAACACGATGTAATGTTGCTTGCAAACCATGGTGCTTTAACAGTAGGCGCTGACTTGTTAACTGCATATTATAGAATGGAAACCTTGGAACTTTTTGCAAAAATTAGTTTAGTTGCACATCAACTAGGTGGGGCAAAAGAAATAGATGAGGCAAATATTAATCGTTTAATTGAACTTAGAAAGTTTTATGGTGTTACTGGAAAACATCCAGGCTACAAGCACTATAGAAAAGAATCTCCTAAAAAAGAATATAGTGATCGTCCTAAAAAAGATTATCCCAAAAAAGATTTTCAAAAGAAAGATAGTTATAAAAAAGACTTTTCAAAACCTAAAAAATCATAAAAACAAAATATTTATAAAAAGCCATTTTTCGCTTACATAAATATTCTAGCTGATAAAGTGAACTTAATACTAGAAATGACGAGTGCGTGTTTCTAGTATTTTTTTAGCTATTAACTTTTCTAAAGGAATTAGCGACTGGGCTTGCTTTAATGACGAGTGTGCTTTTCTAGTATTTTTTAGCATTAATTTTTCTAGGGGAATTTGCAGCTGAGCTTACTTTAAAGTTTTTTGCAAAATCAAAAAATATGCGACAAAAAAAGACTATGTTTTAAATGATATTTAAAATCGCTGTTGAATTGCAGTTATTTTTAATGTATAATGTAAAGATAGAATATAAAAAACAAAGAGGTGTAATTATGGAAGAAAACAAAGGCAAAAATTTTGAACTTTTATCAAAAAAGCTTGAACAAGCTACTAACGATTTTTTGGATTCCTTAAGCAAAAAGAAGCAAGTCTTAATACACAAGATGGAATTAGAAAAAGAACGAATGTATCTAGAAAAAGAATTGCAGATGTTGAAAAAAGAATTACATGATATTGAGCAAAATATAGAGGAAAAAGAAGCTAACCTTGAAGATGCTAGTTTTGAAAAGGAAAAAATTGGATTTAGAAAAACGCACATAAATCATATTCAAGAGAAATTGATATCAATAAAATGTAAAATTTTAGACTTGCATAAAATGTCTGAACATCTTGAGTCTCTAGAGGATTTTTATAAGGAATGTAAAATGAAAAACTTAGATCTTTGTTGTGATGTTTTTTCTAAATTGAGCCTTGACACTCCAATAGAGGCTTTCAAGCCTCTTGCAACATTAGATAAAATTGTTGATGCAAAAAAGCAGGTAGATGAAGTTTTTGACAAAATGACAAAAGGCCTAAAAACGATTAAGGAAGAAGGTCAGAATTTGGTGCAAAAAATAAAATTAAAAAAAGAAGAAGGAAAAGAAAAAATACAACAAAATTTAGATGATATAAAAGAAAATGCAGTAGTTATTGAAGCTCAACTAAAAGCGAAAAATTTAAAAGAAAGAATGCTCAAAGGAGAAGATATCTCAAATGAAGAAATAAAAGAAGCGATAGATTTATGGGTAAAAGGAATAGAGTTTCTTTTAAAAAGACAAGCATAGTATGGAATAATCTGTCAAACAAAACATATCACATGTTTTTCATATATTTTGAAAATTAATTAAAATAAAGAGGTGCCAAATGAGTAAAAATGAAAAAAGAGAATATATAAAACCATCAATTGAGTTGTTAAAAGATGGTGAAAACAGCCTTAAAAGCTTTATACAAAGTGAAAGGTTTTTAGAAAAAACAGATGGAATAGATATTTGTCTTGGAGTTACGGAAGATGGTGAAAAATATATAGTAGATCTTACAAAGTTATCTAATTTGCTTATTGTAGGATGGAGCGGTATGGGAAAGACCGTTTTAATAAATTTTTTAATAACGGGGCTGCTATATAAATATTCTCCTGAAGAGTTGCAGTTGGCTATTTTCGATTTGTATGGATGTGGGTATAAATGCTATAAAAATCTTCCACATATGTTATTTTCTAAACCTATTGAAGACTATAGTGAAACGATGGAAGGACTTAAAAAGTTAATAGATGAGATGAATAGGCGTCGCAAAATTTTAGAAGATTGCTCAAATGAAAATATTATAGAATATAATAAAAATTTGGAAAAAAAAGAGGCTTTGCCAAGAATTATCATAATTGTTGATGAACTTGCAAATTTTATGTGGCACAGTAAAGGGTCGCTTGATTTTATTATGAGTTTAGTTGCACTTTCATTATTTGGAAGAAAAGTTGGTATTCATGTGATTGCTACAACACAGCGTCCAGCAGATGAGATCGTTACAGGATTAATTGAAAATAGGTTTTTTGCAAGAATTGCATTTAGACTTGATCATGAAGTAGCAAGTATGCGTTTTTTAGGAATAGCAGGAGCTGAGAAATTAATAAAATATGGCGACATGTTCTTTTTATCTTCTGATATGAAAGAACCTATAAAATTAAAAGGGATTTATTCAGATCATTTAGAGAGAAAGGATATATGTGATTTTATAAGAGAAAACAATTGCTAAAGACTATTATATATACTTATTTTGATCCAACTTCCAAACTTTAGATAAACATATAATCTAGGGCATTTAGGCTTTTTGCAAAACTCCAATTTAAAGAAATGCTTTTAAAAATTAACTAAAAATTAACAAATGTTAATTCCAGAAGTAACTGCACGCTCAGAGCCTAAAAAAAGTTTTCATATGTAAGTGCCCATATTTTTGTATAATTAGAAAAATTTTCCAAATAAA
>JGI24709J26583_10000125_pt1 | contig 59116 bp, 50 predicted proteins | sample BioPla2DNA1_FD_26583 | JGI IMG/M metagenome (IMG submission 26583) | reverse complement strand
AATCTTAACAGCTTTTTTGTTGTCGAAACACAAACACATTTAGAGAAGTGCTATTTTGACATTAACTATTTATATGTTGTAGTTATTTAAATATTTCTTAAAGCCCTTTTTTTATATACTTTAAGTATTGATAATGAAATGAAGCAATTTAAAAACTCAAAAATAACTACATATACTAGATAACAGTCTTTTACTCAATATAGTCATGACCTTAAATTAAAAACCAGCAATAATTTTACTTACTGCTGGTCTTATTTTTATGACTCTAAAGTTTTTTATTTTAAAATAATGTTACCATCTTTGCATTCAATTTTGTCTACATTTGCTCCTTCAAGCCAACTATAACCTCTTTTAATAGCTTTGAATTCAGCCTTTGTCCCTTCATAACTTATTTTAGTTAAATTAGAACAGCCTTCAAATGCATAACTACCTATACTAGCTACACTTTTAGGAATGCTTATGCTAGTGAGATTTGTATTATCATAAAATGCACTATCAACAATAGAAACTGTATCATTTTTTAAGCTAATCTCTGTATTTTCTGGCATATCTCCTTTGTATTCATATGCAACTTTTCCAACATATACCATTCCGTCAGCTTGACTGTTATACCATCCTGTCTTATGCAAAGCAACGCATCCCACTCTAACAAGAGAATCTGGAACTACTATATTTGTAAGATTTGCGCAGTTAGAAAATGCAGTATAGCCTGTGGAAAATGTTCCATCTTTAATGGTAATGGTTGTATTTTCTGGCATATCTCCTTTATATCTATATGCAACTTTTCCAGCATATACCATTCCGTCTGGCTGTTTTTTATACCATTCTGTTTTTTCTAAAGCATTATAATCTGCATAAATAAGGCTATCTGGAAATTTAATGCTTTCGAGATTAGTACAGCCATCAAATATATGTTGACCAATAAAAATTACATTTTTAGGAATCTCTATACTAGAAAGACTTGTACAATGCCTAAATGCTCCCCAAGCAATGAAAGTTACACTCTCTGGAATAGTTATACTAGTAAGGCTAGAGCAACTTCTAAATGCAATGCAATCAATATGTGTGACACCCTCTGGAATGGTTATACTAGTAAGGCTAGAGCATTTAGCAAATGTACCTTCCCCAATACTAGTGATACCACTTGGTAATTCTATACTAGTTAAAGTTCTACAAGCATAGAAAGCCCAATCCGCTATATATTTAGTTTCTTCAGGGAATTTAAATGTCGTTTCTTTACCAACATAACTCAAAAGGCTAGTCTTATCTTTTGAATAATAGGCATCTCCAATTTTTAATACATCGTTAGCTAAAACATTCCATATACCATAACGCTTTGTAGCATAGATATTTGTATTAGGAACTTTGACATATGTCATTAAGTTAGTTCCATAATATTCACTTGCAGTAGTAGAATCTTCTAGCAAATATTCAAGTTCCTCACTATTATATATCTCGTCATCACACTCAAAAGCATGTATAAGACCATAATCTTCAGCGCCAACACAGCAAACATCAACTGATTTAACTTTTACAGAAAAAGTATTATATCTTACTTCCTCAGCCTCACCCTCCATAAGGTCTTCATCATACTTCCACATAGCCGCTAATAATTCTTCGGCAGCATCCCATCTTTCAGCTAGAGTTCCTGTCACAATAGGTATTCCATCTTTGTTTGCTTCCTCGTTCCTGTTCTTGTCACATGCTGTTATTGCAAACAAAAATGTAAGCAACAAAATACTTATTATTACTAAACCAAAAATCTTTCTTTTTTTCATTTTTTTCTTCCCCCCAACGGACTTTCGTAAATTATTATTTAAATTATACTCCTACTATAATGAAAATCTCAAGATGCATAAATTTATTAAATTTAACATATTTGCATAAATGTAAACTTTGAACTTATTTTCAACAAAAAAACAGCAATGATTTTACTCACTGCTAGCTTTTTAAGTTAAGTTTTTTGCAAACAATTATCTCATATTTTTGCCTCGTATAATATTTACATCTTATGATTAGAATTTAACCGTATATTTATCATTTAAATATCCTTTGTTTTTAAAGAAGTTAATAAAAACTTTGTATCAATCTAATATATCGGGCATCGCTTTACGAACTGTAAGTATCAACTGACTACGTGTAAGTTCATAATCCACTTTTTTGCAAAACCAATATGCATATTTTTCATATGCTTCTTTAGTATCATGTCCCCTACAATCTTCCATTTCAAAAAGCTCTTCTTCCTCAGCTAGTGGATCTTCTTCAGATTTAAATATTGCACAATAAAAACCATATTTAGGTGCTTCCATTTCAGCAATTTCCTCTTTAGTCATTTCTTTTAAAATCTCTGGATCGGTTTCAACAAAATAAGGAGTATAAAAATCAAAACTAATTCCACAATAAATGCCTTCATTTGCATATTTCTCATTAAGTTTATTTGCTTCCGCCTCTAATATTTCATTTATCTTTTTAATAAAGGCATCATCATTTGGAAATCTATCAAGTTTATAATCCCAATCTGCACCATGCTTTGCATCATAGTCGTCATCCATAAAACTAGAATCTTTATATATCGTATATCGTATATGTTCTTTAAATAAAGCTTCTTCAATCTGGGGCTCTAATATTTTTACATAATTTTCATAGTCTTTTGCTTTGTCAAAAAATGGATATAATTCCCATACATTTTCTGGATAAATTTTTTCATCCTTTTCTTCTAAAAACTTATCTTCTAGTCTATAAACTTCGCATGTGTATGTATATTTTTCTTGATTTCGCCTAGCTTGTTCTTTTGCAGAAATTTCATCCTTTTTAGTAAATTTTCTAAAAGGCTTTTTAAAACCGAAGCTGAGCTTAACATATTGGTCGTATCTTTTTGCAAATCTATTAAGGCGTTTTTCTACTATTTCTAATTTTTTATTTACTTTTTCAATAAGCTCATCATTATTTTCAAACTTTTTTGTTTGAAAGTTTTCTTTAACTTCTAAAATCTCCCTTGACAGCCTAAGCATATATTCTTGTTGTTTATTATACATTTTTCCACCTCACTTTTTAAAATTTAAAATTTAATCTAAAATTTTTATGTTTCATTATCTTCATTATAAAACAATTCTAGTTTTATTTCTCTAATACAGCTAAGAATACACAACGCTTAAGTTCATGTTGAACTTTTGAACAAAACCAATCTATATAATCTTCATATTCTTTTTCAGTATCATGTCCCCTGCAATCTGCTAATGAAATAATCTTTACTGGCTCGCTTTTCTTTTCGGTTTTGGCATATATTTCAGCAGTAAATGTATATCTAGGCTTTTTTAATTGTGCCACACTTTCATATCGGTCGTTTACAATATCAAAATCTTTTTCACCATTTAAGTTAAGTAGTGGTATAAAATCAAAAAACATTACACAACAAAAACCAAGGGGTTCAAAATGTTCATTTAAGTTTCTCCTTTCTACATTCAACTTTGTGTTTATTTTGATAAGAAAATCTTTGTTATTTGGAAACTTTTTATAATTTACACTATATTTTTTACCCTTTTCTTCTTCATATATCTCATCTATAAAGTCAGAGTCTTTATTAATTTCATTAAAAAACATATTCTTCATATAGGCTTTCTATAAATTCATCTTCAATAACCTTTATATTTGCATCATCCTCATATTCTTTTGCTGTTTTAAAATCTGGATATGTTTCTATTATTATCTGGGGGACTTCGCCTTCATCCTTATATGGGCTATAAATCTCTAATGTGTATATATATTTCATCGGATTCCTACTTTCCTTTTTGCCACTACCCGTTGGGCCTTCATCATATGTACCAAAAACTTCATTAAAATCAAAATAAACTTTTACATAATCACCATGCTCATTTGCAACTTGATTAATACGCTTTTCTACTGCCCTTAATTTTTTATTAACTCTTGCAATAAGTTCATCATGATTTTCGAACTTTTCAGTTTCATTTTTTACAGCACCATCTAAGTTTTTATTTTTGTTATCTTTATTTTTATCACTCATATTTTTTTCCTCGCATAATGCTATTATTAGAATTTAGTCAACATAAATAGCTATTAACATTATTTTATATTTAGCATTTGAACTCTCTTTTACGCAAAGTTTTTAAATTCAAAATCTCTTTGTTTCTTATATTTTACCATTGTTGAGCTATTAAATATATAGCAAATATAAAATAAAAAAACACCACCAAAAGAATAATCTCTTGATGGTGCAAATTTAATTATCTAGCTATATTACAAGCTATAAAACCATTATATCTAGATTCAATTACAACATATAATATGGGCTATCAAACATGTAATATTCATTTGCTGTATCAACATAAGTAAGAACTTGTCTATTTGATTGCATATCAGATTTTATCGTTGCATATGTGCTAGATGCTGTTGCGCTTATAGTACCACCTAATATACCATTTTCAACATTTTGAGTATAGGTAACATAGTGAATATTATAAAAAAATGTCATACCTACAATTGCTTTTCTAACATTATATCGTCCACTTGGCACATATCCATAATTATTTTGACTTGATTGTGAGCGCCTCATATCAATCCTTATACTTTTTGTGCCTTCACTAGGTGCACCGAAAAAACCAGCATCTCTTAAAGATTTTAAAAATTCAACTTTTTTAGTTCTTGCTGTCTTTAGAATCTTGTCAAAATCTTGTTCATTTAAAAAGCTAGTAATAGGATGATTTACACTTAAAGTCCCTGACAGATTAGTAGATTTATTATCACTAGATTTAGCTTGATATTTGACAATATGAAGATTTACAACTTTACCAGTTGAATATTCTAGTGTTGCCCTTATAGATCTTCTATTTATAGATTCACGTAGATTTGCTGTATAACTTTCAATAACGTTTATGGTGTCGTTAAGGCTTGCTTTATAAGTTGCAACCAAGGAAGAACCTTTTATCCCAAGATAACGCAAAGCTGTAGACATCGCTAAATAATATGTGGATGCAGAAGCTTTAATAAACGTTTCCTTATGTGTAATCGTTTGTATATCCCATAGATGAGCATTTTCCATTAAACCCCAATAAGCATGGTAATATCCATAACCGATACCAGCACCTTTTGCCTTAAGATTGTCTCCAAAAGTTTTTATTCTAGAAGGGAAAAATGCTCCAAATTTTTCAAATTCAGTTACAAATACATTTTTTGCATCTTGATACTCTTGCTTTGCTTCTAGTGTTGCTAATTCCGAATTAGACATTTCATTATCTTCGCCCATTGCTTCTTTTTCTAGCATTAACATTTTAGCAAGTCCATTTGTATTACCATATGCATCAACAAGATAGAGTGTAAAATCATTATATTCACCAGTATAATCATCAAGCAAAGCCATATAAGCAGAGTTTGCTACATCTCTTTCTATCGTGGCTCTTGCTGCATTAACAGATTGTTGCAAATCATATAACTGTGTGCCAAGCTGACTTACATTCTTATTTATTTCATTGAGAGTTGGTGTTCTTTCTAGACCCAAAAAGTCCATAATATATGGTGTTATCGCAGCCCCTATTTTTGATCCAACTGTACTTGCGGCAGAAGTTGCAAGGCTTTTTGCCATATTAGTCAAAATAGGCAAAGCAATTGCTGTAAAACTTTTATCATCTTCAATATATGCAGCGTTAAATGTACCTTTTAAATCAGCATCAATGAGTCCAAATCTACTATCTATTAAAGCACTACCAATAGTTACACTACCAGCAATTGTCGTATCAGTTGCATTTAGTTTTACAACAAGCATTTTTTCTGACTTTGATGTTAATGTAAAGTTATAAGGCTCATCCTTTGTATTTTTAATTTGTATATCATCTGCTACTATTGAATCATAGTTTTCAAATGTGCCGTTTTTAGCACTTATGTTTAAAACATAACCATCAAATCCTTCATCTAAATAATTGCAAAATGCTGTAACTATTATGTCACTTTTAAAATTACCAAATGACATGCTAGCTTTTTCTCCACCAAGATTAACTGCGCTTCCTTTCATTTCAAGCTTTGCAACATTAAGATTTTCTAGGCATCCAGCGCTGTTAAGGGCTGTTTTTAGTGTAACAATCATGAAGTTATCACCTACAAGATCTACTTGTTCAACTGTAAATCCATCAACTCCTACTACCGATACATCTGTAGAATTAATTGTTTTAGCAAAATCATCGCTTAAAGTGATTGGTACTACTACTTTCGTCCCATCTCCAACAGTAATCAATTGTATTGCAGAACTATCAATTTCTGCAGATGGTGTTTTTATTTCAAAATCCATAAATACATTAAAAGGTCTATTGCCCTTTATTGCCTTTGAAGATAAAGTAATGGTAGTTTGGGGTGAAGAAGATACGTCATCTTTAAAAGCATCAACATATGTTAAAGAAAATGTTGTATCATTAACTCTTGTAAGAGTGTATTCTTTTCCATATAAAGCTCCACTGACATCAATATTTTCTTTAGTTAAAGTATCTACTAATGTGCCGTCTGTTAAAGACATTGTCAATACAATATTATTATCATATCTATTGATATCACTCTCACTACTTAAAAGTCCATATGAAACAGATTGTAGATATATTGAGCAATCTAAATTACTATTATCACTTAGTACAGGAGATTTACTATAAAGCCTAAAGCTGTCACCTTCTCCTAAATAATCAGTATCGACAAAAGATATCTCTATTTCAGTAGCGGACACTTCAGTTATGTTAAATTCTGCTATTTGACGAACTGCCTCATCTAAGCTTGCAACACTAACAACTTCCATACCATAATTTGCTTTATCGATATTAGAAAAAGTCAACTCTTCCCCTTCTACAGAGACATTAGCTGAATATGCTTTATCTCCAGTTTCAGTTGCTGAAACATATAGATAGGTAGAGCTTGGTTCTTCGGCATCTTTACAAGCTACTAAACCTATAGCTAGTGTAAAAGCTACTAAAACACATAGCACAACAAAAAATGTTTTTTTCATTGATTTCACGTTCTTTTCCTCCATAAAATTTATTTAATACAATTTAATACAATTTTTAATTTTTTGATACTATATTCAAAATATCCAAATGGTGCGAAAAACTATTTCCTACATTTAAAAATAAATGAATTATTTTATCTTTAATATATAATAACACAAGCACTCAAAAAACAATCACTTTTTTTAATAAAATAAACAAATATCACTTAACACATCTAAGCTGCATCACTTTATAACAACAATTTTAATATTGACTTATGCAAACATAACTTTTTACTAAAAACAATTAACTATCTTAATCCCTCACATCAAATCTTTCTTATCTATCGACAAACTTACTTACAATATGACTTTCATCCAAATCTTATTATCTATCGGCAAACTTACTTATTTACAATACGACATTCACTCCTAGCTCTTTTTACCTATTGGCAAACTTACTTATTTACAACATGACATTCACACCAACTCTTGCTACCTGCTTATTTATAATACGACATCCACCTATGGCTCTTCCCACCTATCGACATGCGTATTTGCAATATCACTTTCATCCAACTCTTGCTACCTATTGGCAAACTTACTTATTTATAATACGGCTTTTACCCCAAATCTTATTATCTATTAGCAAACTTGCTTATTTACAATATGACTTTCACACCAACTCTTGTTAGCTGCTTATTTATAATACGACTTTCACAAACCACTCCTAACTTTTTCTACCTATCGGCAAGAAATTTTAAAAATATATTTTTTGTCTTTACTTTTTGCCGATAATGTTTTACAATATTAATATCACAAACAAAAGGAGTTTAAGCTTATGTGGTATATATCAGTAGAACAAATTGCAAAAAAATGGGGGATATCTCCAAGAAGTGTTAGAAATTATTGTGCAAATGAGCGCATTGAAGGCGCTTTTCTTACAGGTAAGATGTGGCTTATTCCAGACAATGCTAAAAAACCAGAAAGAATAAATGCTGCAAAAAAGCCAATGGTCTTACTTAACACCCTACTTGATGAAATGAAAAACAAAACAAGCGGTGGCATCTATGAAGCCATTCAAATTGACTTTGCTTTTGAATCAAACGCAATGGCAGATAACAAATTAACACGCAAAGAGGTTGAAGAAATTTACAAAACAAATACTTTTAATCCTACAAAAAAATCTTATAACACTGATGATATTATTGAAACTATAAATCACTTCAAGTGCTTTGATTTAATGTTAGAAAATGTGTCAAAAAAGCTAAATGAAACGTTTATAAAAAAGCTACATTTCACCCTCAAAAACGGAACCACAGACACTACAGCTGGAGAATATAAAAAACTACCTCATAAACCCATTTATCACACCAAATTAGCTTTACCAGAAGCAGTTCCTCAAAAAATGAAAGCTCTCCTTAAAAAATATAATGAAGAGCCAGAAACCCCATTTTATGACATCTTAGAATTTCACAGTAGATTTGAGCGCATCCATCCCTTCCAAGATGGTAACGGTCGTGTTGGTAGATTAATAATGTTTAAAGAATCTTTAAAAAACAACTTTATCCCTTGTATCATTGAAAATGATATTAAACTATTTTATTATAATGGCTTTGATGAATCAGGTGTTAGCCCATACCTCCGCGATTCCTATAAAAGCGGTCAAGCAAGAGTAATCGCCCTACTTGATCAATTCAAAATTCCGTATGAGAAAGATAGTGTTTTATCTAGGTAACCAACCAGCCTTAAAACCATTTGAAACTGCTGTATTGTATACTCTATTTATTTTTTCATTATCATAATTTTGAAAATCTTTGATGATAAAATCTTTCTCTCTTTTAACTTTGCTTGAACTAGTAATTATTTCCTTTTTTGACATATCTAAAAGCTCACAATTTCGTTTTTGTATGATAGGTATAAACTTATTATGAGCCAAAGTGTCGCTTTTTGAACTATTGCAATCTTTACATGCTAAAACTAAATTCCATGATTTATCATCTTTTACAAATGACCAAGGAATAAAATGATCTACTTCAATTTTACGTGCTAAGGTTTTAGAGCAATAAAAACAATTTTTAATATGAAACTCTTTTAGTAAATAGTCTCGATAAAATCCAAGATTTTCTCGCTTTGTTGAATCATCTAATTTTTTAGCTAATTGATACGAGCTCTCCATGGGATTAACTTTTTCTAAAAATTTAACCCACTCAAAATAATTGCTTTTTTCTATAACAGTTTTATGCTTACAAAGAAATGCGTAAGAAGCTTTGCTTAAATATATTTTTTCTTCTTTTTTGCTAAAACCATATATAAATCCATCAGTATCTCCGTAAAAAGCACCAAACACATTGTGCCTACATTCTTTCCCAATTTCTTTTACTAATTTAAGCTGGATACTAGAGGACAAAGAATCAAATGGGGTATCCCTGTCTATGTCATATTCTATTAGATATTTATCTATTATTTGCTCTACTTTACTTCTTGCATTTCGAACATTTGCTGCTTTTTGATTTAGCTCATACTTTGCTACTAAACTCCAATATAGTTCACTAAACTTTGCAAATATGGAGTCGAAACTTAAAGTTAAATCTTTTTCAACATTAAACAAATTATCCAATATGCTTTTTAAAAGTGCAAATTTATATGTAGTATCAAACTTAGCTCTACCAATAAAAAAAGCACTAAGATTTTCCCACATTTCCTCTTCTGAAGCATATGGTTTTACTGGACCTTCTTTTAACAAATAACCTGGTATACTCATTTTTATACCTACAAATTTTACAATATTTTATTCCTTATCTTCTTCTGAAACTTCTATTAACAGGAGTCTTTTTTTAAAGCCACCACGTTTATCGCTTTTAGAATCCACTATTTTATTAAACTCCTCAAGTGAAATATTTTCCAAATCGAGAATTGATTTTAACACTTCATATAAGTCAGCAAGTTCTTCAACATTATCGCTTTCTAAATACTCATTTAGTTCCTCTTGAAGTTTTAGTTTAAGATGTTCTTTATATTCAACTTCATCTAAAATGCGAGTTTTACATTTCTTGCCAGATGCTTCTATTATTTGTGGTATTTTATCACGGATTAATTTATTATATTTTATTGTTTTCATATTGCTACTTCAATTTGTTTATTTTTTACATTATATCAATAAAGTGGGTTCTATAAAACATCAAGTTAATTGAGTAGATGATTCGACTTTATCTTTTAACTTTAGAGTCAATTCTGGCAAAATTACTTTTATTTCTTTTGCTGTTGCTAAATCTTTGTCTTTAATCCAGTAAACAATATCTTTAATTGAGGCTTGATGCATAACATAACCTTTTTCCATTAATTCTTTGACTTCCTTTTGCTTAGCACTGGAAAGATAAATGCAATCATTTTTATTTGAGTTTTCTCTATAAAAGAGTTTTTCACCATCTACATCACAATATAATTTATCCCCACTTTTTAATTTGTTTATTTTGCGTTGGGTTGGTTCGTAATCAAAATAGCCTAAATGTACATCAGAGTATGTAAATCTTAAGGTAATTTCTCGAGGCAACTCATAATTTTTATTGTTTTTGTACCTTTTTAGATTGTCTACATTGATATATATAAAGGGGTTTCTCTTGCAAAGTATACACATATTTTTCTTGGCTCTTGTAAGTGCAACATATATAAGTTTGTTATCTTCAGCTGATAACCTTTCAGGAAAACTTTCGCCCAACATAATAAACATATTATCAAATTCTCTGCCTTTTATTTTATGTATTGTTGATACGAAAATTTTATTTTCATCAATATCGCTAAGATCTTCAATACTAACTTCTCTAGCAAATTCTAGCAGATCATCTTTATACTTTTCATTTGGAAAATTCTTTTCAAAACCTTTAAAAAAGTTTTCAAGTATATCCAAGTTTTTACTAGATTTATATACTCTGCTTATTTGTTGTTTTGCATTATTCCAAAAATCTTCAGAAATTTCATTTTGAGTTTCTTCCTTCATAAGTTTGACAATGTAATCTAGAAAAGCTCTAATTTCTACTAATTTGTAGCAGGAAATATTTGTTTGCATCATTGACTGAACTCTTGATGCATCTCTTCCTCTATCAACAAGCAATGATGTTATCATATTAACTTCTTGATTTGTCCTAGTTGCTATGCAAGTAGTGCCAGAAAGATTGGTCGATAAAACTGCATCAGCCACAGCTCCTTCAATATTATCAGACTCTACCTCTATAACTTGTATATTGCCATTTACTTTATTTACTGGCTTAATTGCTGTTTTCTTTAATCTGTTTTTCTCTCTTGCAATAAATTGATTTGAAAAACTCACTAGATTTGCATAGCTCCTATAATTATCCACCAATTCATACTTTTGCGATTTTTCTTTTAATAACAATGAGCCAAACAATTGAGGATTGGCATCATTAAATTGGAAAATGCATTGATCATCATCCCCTACCGCAATAACTCTCATATCTTCATTTTGTTCAATTAATGCCTCTATTAAGCCGAAGTGTTCCTCATTCATATCTTGAGCTTCATCAATAACCAGTGTCTTTTTATTTAAGGTATATGTATCAACTTCGCCCGCACGTATTTTTTCTGTTGCTTCTGCAATTATTTTGTCATCATTAATATTTCCAGGTCTTCCTAATAAATCAAAACAATAAGAGTGGAATGTTTTTATTTGTATATATTTTGCTTGCTCTTTTAATAATTCCGTTAATTTTTCTTTAAAATCATTAACCGCAGCTCTAGAAAAAGTAAGCATTAGCAAATGTTCACTTTTGACATCTTCTAAAAGACTAAGTGAGGCTAGTTTTCTTGTTAAAATTCTAGTTTTACCACTACCAGGTCCTGCAGCAACAACTATATATTGAGAATCTTTATCTTCTATTATTTCTAATTGTTCTTCCGACAAGTCTGAAAAGAGTTCTTCATATTTTTTAGGAGTGATACTCGATTTTAGTTCCTTTTGTCTTCCTTTGTAATATTTTTTCTCAAATTCTTTAGATTCTAAAGTAAAATAATCTCTTTCGAACTCTTTAGCTTTAACCATGTCTTCTTTCATTAATCCAGCATACTCGCCAACAAAATGAATTTGTCTTTTTCTATTTTCATAGAACTCCTCTAATTTTGCATAATCTGATTTTAAATAATCTCTACCATATTCTATCCTTTCAATCTGCATTGCATTATATAAAACTAAAAAGCCACCTTCTATACTTAAAATATCTACTCTTGATAAATATAGCAAAGCTTCCTCTACCTCTTTTGAATTGATGATATCACCTAATAGATTATGGTTATAATGGTCCACTAGCATTTTAGTAGACACCTCAATAAACCTTTTGTCAGTTGGCTTTGTTCTGTCTAATTCATTTAAGTAACTCAATAAAGTATTTGATATATCTAATCTACGATCTAGATGTTTTATTAAATATTCACTATCATCTTCTACACTGGTAATTTTTAATGAATATCTTTTCCCTGCTCTTTCTGTTTTGATATAACCAGCAATACTTAAAAATCCTACTACTTTTTGTAATTCTACGATTGAAGCTTTCTCATTGATTTTTTGGATTTCTTCATTGATTTCTCTTAAATCATATGTATTTGTACCTTTTTTTAGATAACTTAAAAAACATTTCTCTATTTCATAAAGCCTCTTAAGTTTTTCTCTCTTTTGTCCAATTAATCCTTCACTACTAAAATCAATTACTAAATCTTGAGAATCACCAAGGATTTCTTCTGTCCTTAAGTCAGTAACAATATCCATAACTTCTTGTGTTTCAAAACCGCGATTTTCTGCAATATAGTCTACTCTAGATTCAGCTGTATCAGTTTTTTTGCGATTTATATTTTTAGAGCCAAGCAATGAACCAAGTATTTGCATTGCTTTATCTTTTCTTTCGTCATCTTTAAAAAGTTTAGAGTTTTCAAGTTTCTTTCTTGCTTCCATTACACTATTTACCAAAATACTGTCGGCAAATATTCTAGGAGCATTATATCCTCTTTCCAAAAAACCACCTTGCTCTAAAGCATTAATTGCAGTAGTAACTTTAGTTTCAATGCCTGATTTATTTACTTCCAAGTCCCATCCTGCCCTTTTTGCTATTTCAATAGCAGACATTGAAAATTTTCTTCGTTTATCTTTTGTTATATTTTTAACAGCTTTCCATATATCCTTAATTTCTTTTAAAGATAGTTTAGTATGATTTAACATTGAAAAATGATCATTTAAATCATCTTCATTGTATATGATATAGCAATCAGCTGTTATTTTAGGGTCCCTTCCTGCTCTACCTGATTCTTGAGCATAATTTTCTAAAGAATCTGATATATTATAGTGAACTACCATTCCTACATCACTCTTATCAACTCCCATACCAAATGCGGTAGTTGCAACAATTATATCTATGTTGCCTTCTTTAAAATCATCTTGATTTTTTGCCTTTTCTTTGGAATCCATTTTTGCATTATATGCCCGTGCCTTAAAATCTCTACCACAAAGCTTTTGGGCTAAATCGTTTGCTCTTTGGACCCTTGCTACATAAACGATCGTTGGACATCTTTTCTCTTTTAAAAGATTACACAAGATATCAAACTTGTCTGCATTGTCTTTTACTGAAATTTGGAAATAACTTAAATTTTTTCTTCGAGTATCTGCACTTATTTCTCTTAATTCAAGATTTAAAGTTTTCTTAAAATATTTTTTAATCTCATCACTTACTTCCACTTTTGCTGTAGCAGTAAAACATGAAACAGGGATTCTTTTGCCACCTTTTTTAGCCTGCAGAGTTTTTATAAACTTTCCAATATGCTGGTAATCTACTCTAAAGTCATGTCCCCATGATGATAAACAGTGGGCTTCATCAATTACAAATCTTGCAATATGTCTTCTAAGCAAAAGATTCTCTGTGCTTTGACTTCTTAATTTTTCTGGTGAAATATATAAAATGTTTGCACTTCCCTTTTCGATTCTTTCAATTGCATTTTTTCTTTCCACAACATCTTGCAATCCATTTATTGTTACTGCACTAAAAATATTATGTTCTTTTTCTAAAACATCTATTTGGTCTTTCATCAAAGATTGAAGAGGAGAAATAACAACTGTTAAGCTATTTTCAGCATGTCCAGCTATTAATGCTGGCAGTTGAAATGTCAGAGATTTTCCGCCAGCAGTAGGAAAAATGACAAGAATAGACTCTCCTTCTGTAGCAGCCTTTACCGCCTCATGTTGTAGGTTTTTACCATCAAACTGTCTAAAATTTTCATATCCAAAAAATTTGTTTAAAGATTTAACCTCGTCTAATTCGTTTTTACAATATTTACATGCCTTGCAACTAACACCTCTTAATATATGAACAACTTCTTCTATTTTAGGAAAGTTTCTTAAAACCCATGCTGGAGTTTTTAAAACATATGGTACATCACCATCTTTGGGTTTTTCTAAAAAAACAAACCCATCATCTAGCTCAGTTTTAACTTTTAACCAGTCAATGTTTTTCTTTTGTTCTGCATATTGAGAAAAAAGCATAAGTGTATATGCAAGTTCAATCGGCCTATTATCAATTAACATATCGATTGGAGCATTAATACATATTTTATCTCCCACTTCACGCTTTATTAGATTAGATAAATTAATACCAAATTTAGAAAATCGAACATTTATAAATTCAAAGAAACTTTTAAAATATATATGTTCATGCAAAAGAAAATATAAAATTTTTTGCATGTTTTTATTAAGATTTTTATATTTATCAATGAAATCTTCAAGCAGTTTTGCTGCACCTTTAGAATCTGATAAAGGGTCATTAAAGTTTCTAGAGCCAACAATATTATCATCCTTTATTAAATAGTGATATGGCTTATATGGATCTAGTAATGGAGATAGCAACAAAGTATCAATAAAGCTACTTATATTAAGCCTATCTGTTATATTTTTTATATAATAGTTATCATGTTGAAAAATATTATGACCGCAAAGAAATTTGCTTCCTTTTATAAAGTCCCCAAACTTTTCAAGAGAATCATCATGAAACTCCTTGCCTCCTCTAAATGCACCAATATCGCGAACGCTTTTTTCTTTCTTTACATTAGCATCCACTAGTGTTTCTAAGTCATAAAATGTAATTTCATTGCCAAACAAAACTTTTCTCACCTCTTTAGCATTCTCAATAAACTAATATTATTATACCTTAAAATGTTAATATGCTAAAGAAACAAATCCAAATCTAAAAATTATATAATTTTATCATATATTCAAATCAATGATTAAAATTGTATATCAAAATTAAAATGCTCTTATATCAAAAAAAGACACGGTTGCCATTGCATGGCCTGGAGTCAAGTCCACCGTATCCTTTAAAGAACCCTCACTCTTTGCAGAAAGCTAACAGCTCCCCACGCGGCGCGGCCGTTACAGGATAAATTCCTCTCGTATCCGACTTGGGTTCTTATGTTGATTGTAGCATTATTTAAAGAATTTTTAAATTACACAAAGGGCACTATTTTTTCTTATCATATGTATCTACATTGTTGATGAACCCATATTGCTTGAGGAGATCTTGGTAGATGTCATTAAAGCGCATTGGCAATAAATCGTAAAGACCTGCATTGATGTTGGTGTAGTGAAGAGGCTTTCCTTCTACAAGGGAAATTGATAAGTTGTAGATGCAAGAGAGCATTGTGATTATTAAACTTTGATTTGCAAAGCCATGCTTGATTTGAGTTCTAAGATATCTATAGAGTTGTTGATTTTTTTCATCTAAAGACTTTAATTGTTCAAGAGTATTTTTATTTTCTTTAAAGGCAAAACCACCTTCTAGATTTTCAGTATATGCTATCGATATTTGCTCTGCACCTAAATGAAGGCACTCTCTAATGAAAGCTCTTTTTGTTGGAAATCTATACTTAACCTTTTCATACAAATCGTTAAATGATTCTTTGTTTGGCTCATCTATAAACGGAACCCAAACACCTTTTATAAAATGACTACTAGCTTCTTCTGACATAATACCCCCTTTATAAAATTAAAAAATTTGAGAAAAAACGCTCGTTAAAACACCCTCTCTTTTTTATATGAAACTTATGTGAAAAAGCCAGTTTTTTAGAGAGAAGATGATATAATATATGTAAGATAAATAGGCTCCTTGGTTTTCATACTCTTGCCTTGGTAGCCTTAATAAATGTCGGCATAGATAAACTTATTGTTTTCATTTTTTGTTTTTCATAGCTGATACCTCCTTTACAAAAGAGCCCGATGGGCTTTTTTGTTTTAGTAGAAGATATGCAATATGATGTTTTCTCCATATATAAAAGCCATGAAAAAGATTGTTTTGGACAAAATAAGGATTTTCGTCAAATAAATTAATGCGAATGATGTTTAAATAGAATAAAATTAGAGCACCAAAAGAATCTTTTTGGTGCTCTAATAGTTAAGTTATTGTTATAAAGATAATTAAGCTTTAGCCTACCACCTCTTCTACAAAATATTTTGCTTTATATAGCAGTTCATAGTCTGCAGCAATGTCATATACTTTTGTTTCAGTATCTTCAATGACATAGAGTTTTTGGTCTATACGAAGTCCTCTAATAGGAGCATATTCATCTTTAACTTCTAAAGCTTTAGCTATTTTTATTTTACCAACACCTTTCTCATCTTCATAAAAATTAAATACAAAGAAGTCTCTTCTAGCACTATAAGAATAGTAGCTTGTGACATTATCGCCATCAGGATTGTCAGGCTCTATAGTCTGATATTGATAGCGGGTAATATCAAACCCAAAAAGATTGTTGTCTAAATCTACTAAGAAGGCATGTGGATCGTATAGCGCATCAGCATATGTTAAACCTTCGCCTATTACAATTTTATGTGAAATTACAGCTTCGGCTCCTTCCATATTGTATAAGACAACCTCTATACCATCAAAGAAAGAATCGGCAGTTGTTTCGCGTCCTACTCCAACCATATATTTATCATTTACTTTATGGAGATAATATGCAACACCATCCTTTTTTAATCCCTCGGAAATTGTAGGATTAGCTGGATCTGATAAGTTGAGTTTATACAATGGATCAACTTGTCTAAATGTTACAATTGCACCTTCTTCTTTATCAAATCTTGCCGAATATATTTTCTCACCAGGTGCAATATTTGTTATTTTACCAACTTCTCTTAAATTTGAATCTAAAATAAAAACATTGCTATACGACTCGAAGTTCCAACCATAACTTGATGTCGTTGTAGCTAGCCTTAAATAACCATCATATTCGTCCATTGAGTATTTGTTTAAAATAGAACCTTCTACTTTGCTAACTCCAGCAAGATTTAAATCATCTAACTTAATTCTTAAAATCCTAGTATGATTTTTACCATATTCAACTTCTTGTCTTAAACCATTGTTGTATACTGCCTTGTTATAATCAGTAGAAGTTAGATACAAATAGTTATGAGACATATACACAGTTTCACCTGTTCCAAAATATGATACGCTTGATACTTCATTTGTATCTAAATTAATTTTCCCAACAATTGAATAAGTATAGTATGGAATACCATCAAAATAGTAGATTTCATCAAGAGGCTTTTCTGCAACCTTTACTTCATCGCCATCTCCTATATATTCCTTTGGTAGATTAACAAAATCCTTATCTGTGTAGTAGCTATATGAGGAATAGTTAATGATGAAATATAACATATTATCCTTTAATCTCATATCAACCCTGCTTCCTGTATATATCATTTGTTTTTCTAAAACAGGGTTACCAGCATCTTCAACATTATATATTCTTGTATCAACAATATTTGAATATCTTCCGCCACCATCATCAGCTATCTTTCCATCTTCATCTAAAAACACTATTCTATCACTTGATATGATAAGCTTGTTGCCATATAAAATCATTTCACCAGTTGTACGCCCATTACTGCCGATTTCAATTTCCTTTTTAACTATTAAGCTATCATTTAAAACTTCAAGTATTGCTAAACCTTTGTAACTCAATTTATATATGTATTTACCATTAGTTTTAACTACATCAGACTCATCAATCCCCGACACTTGAACATTCGTTTGAGAGTGAGAACTGCCATTTTGTTGAGCGGGTGAATCTTCTTGCATCATAGTAGCATCAGGAGCAGCATCCATAGATTTTTGTGGACCTAAAACAATGCCCAAATCCCAAAAGTCCAAAGAAGACCTTGCTGAATTAAATTCAAAAAGTGACGATATAAATGAATTGACTTCATTTTTTGTCGAAAACTGTTTAGGCTCACTAGCATACACGTCCCCAGAAAGATTTCTTTCTTTCATCGGTAGATATTGTCTGCAAAGCAAAAATGTAGTCAAAACTACCATTGCTAAAAAGAACATTACTAAAACAATAATGAAAATTCTTTTTAATGTAGAAAATCCCGTATCTTTAGTGCTCATATTGACACCTGCCTATATAAAATCTATTCTTGATGTTTTAAACATCTATTTACATTTTAGCATTATATATAAAAAGGTGTATATACTAAAAATTTTCTTTTCTCGCTTTTCCTGAAAAGTTCAACATCACAAGTTTTTTAACCGACATTTTTATGGTTTACACTGACATTTACACAATTACACCAGCATTTTTATGGTTTGCACTGACATTTACACAATTACACCAGCATTTTTATGGTTTACACCGACACTTTTATAGTTTGCTCTGGCATTTTGACTGACATTTTTGTAGTTTACACCGACATTTTTGGTGTCGAAAATAAATTACCTTTTAATCTTACTAATTGCAATAAGACCTTTAGCCCTTTCTTTTAGTCTTTGAATTCTTTTATATGCAGCTTCTATGGTAATATTATTCAAACGGGCATATGTTTTATAACAAAATTCATCTTCAGCAATTTGTTCTAGTGTTTTATATTCTTCCTTTGTTAGAGAGCTTAAAGCTTTTCTAATTTGATTAGACTCTTCTTCTTCAATATATGCTTCTTCAGGATTTTTGATATTAGATGCAAACTCTACATTCTTTTCAGCTAAATATTCTAGCGACACATGTCGCCTTGTTTCTTTTCTATGAATTTGCTTTTCCTTCTTTATTTGTGCAAGATACATCTTTTTAAATTGTGGTGTTACTTTTATTTTTATCTTATTACCATTAGACAATGTATATTCCAATTCTTGTTGCATTTCTCCTCCTAAACTTTCAGTCTCCTTACTACGATTTTTTCCTATGCTTTCAATTAAGCCAATAATTGCTATTACATCTTCATCTTTTAATTTTGTGTTTAAATTATTAATCATTTTTGTCATCTCCTTGTTTTTGTTTTTGTTAATTTTCGTATCCTTATCTGCTAACATTTGGTATCTCCTTTTCATATTTTTTGGGATAAATAAAAAAGACCTTGCTACGATTTCGTAGTGCAAGGTCTTATAAATAACTTCATATAGATAGTTTTCTTTACTTGCTTTAAATATACCTGATCGTGTCTACTAGCACCTCATCCATAGATACATTTAATATTTAGTTTTTAAATCTTAGACTGCTACTTTTATACTTTTTTAGTTAAATCCTTTCAATGGCTAGACCGTTAGATTTATGTTTGTTTTGTAGGCTTTATGTTTTTTTGTGTACTTAAATCTTTGCTTTAATTATTAGACTTTTGTTTTATATTCTTGTCTATGCTGTTTAAGGATTTTGTTACTTTCCATCAGCTTTGTATTTGTAGTTTGTATTTACTTTAATTATTTAACTATATTTGTCTATGCTGTTTAAAGCGTTTTTGTTTTTATCATTTTGTGCGATTTATATTTGTTTTGCAGTCTTTATGTTTTTTTGTGTACTTAAATCTTTACTTTAATTATTTAACTATATTTGTCTATGCTGTTTAAAGCGTTTTTGTTTTTATCATTTTAATTGCTAGACTGTGCGGTTTATGTTTGTTTTGCAGGCTTTATATTTTTTGCTGTACTTGAATCTTTATTTAAATCATTAGACTTTTTGTTTTACTTGCGGAACATTTTTTAATGTTAAGACAATCCCATCTTTTTCACATTTAATCATTGAAGTAATTTTACAATGTGGGCATTCATACAAAACTTTAGATGGCGAATATAATAATATGCTAAGATCGTTTCCGCATACGCTACATTTCAATTTGTACATAGAATCAACTCCTTTATATTTTTTTACCAACTAACGGTTGCGCTGTCCAATTAGCTAGCTATTTTAAACACTCTTTAATATTTTTCTAAAGCTCATATAATGTTTATGGCTTATCAAACTTTGAACCTGGCTTTTCAACAAACCATCTACCTGTGTTTTCTTCATAATATACAGTGCTTTTTTTACCATTTATATAAAAACCAAACCTTAATGTAGGCCCTGTTACCCACACATATTGTGGTGGCCTTTGAAATGGACCTTCAAATTTATCTATATTGTATTTAGCATCATCCCAAATTAAGGCAAGAGGTCTTATTTTTCCATTAGCTCTTACTAGCACAATGACATCAATATACACTTTTGTATATCCCCATTTACCACCCATAAAGGATTCTTTTTTCTTGCCACTTTCAGGGTTTTTATCCTCATCATACATATCTTTCCAGCCCATAAAGTACCTCCGTTCCATAAACCTTATTATTATATCAGCTCTAAAACTAACTTAATTATTGTATTTAAATTTCTACTTGCACAAGCTATTTTATAAAAGGCTATTTTGACCTCTTGTGTTGATGTATCCAACTTTCAACAACACCTAAAATCTTAAATTCATCCGCCTTTATCTCTAAAGCTACATTGTCATCTTTTATATTTTTTTCTAACTTTTGCCCTTTTACTACTATGTCTTTATATAAAGGGTTTTCTGATTGCAAAACAATTTGCTTATGTCCTGGCTTATATGTTTTAGCTGTAGCTTCACCATCAATTAACGCAATCACTATTTCACCATATTCAGCGCTAGGCTGCTCTCTCACAATCAAAATATCGCCATCATGTATTCCAATACCTATCATACTATCGCCTGTAGCCTCTAGCATAAAGTATTTACCATTTCCTAAAAGATCTTTGGGAAGTTTGTAGTTTCCTTCAATATTTTCAATGGCAAGTATTGGCTTTCCACAAGCAACTCTACCAACTAGCGGAACTATCTTGCTTTCAACTAACGATAATCCCTCTGGAGTATCTATTCCCCCATTTTCTGATTCTGAAAAAACATTACGACTTTTTAAAATATCAACATATCTTTTTACAACACTAAGACTTGATATCTTCAGCGTATTTTGGATTTCTCTAAATGTTGGAGATATTCCATTTGCTAATTGATATTCTTTAACATATTCAAATATCTTATTTATCAATACTTCATTAATTGGCTTCATACTCTTTCCTTTTAGCTGTGTTTTATATAAGAGAACATCCCGTTCTTTTTATAGAATACCATTACTAAAAACTATTGTCAATATTTGAATGTGAATTTTTTTAAAATCTTTTATATGACTTTTATGGGACATAAAATTAAAAATTGAGATTATTTTATACAAAGAGAAAAAATGCAATTTGCCATTTATTTGGGCTTTATGCACACTATATTCTAAAAAACAATCTACACTCTAACTTATCTTAAAAAATCTTTCAGACCTTTCTTGTTTTATGAATCTGAAAGATTATAAAACTTTTGTCCAAACTCAATCTCTCATTAAAGCATTCTTTCTTAAAAAACAAACATAAATATCGTCTAAAATTTTTATAGTTTATAATAGATCAATCAATGCCTTTTTTAACATAAGTTCCAAAAACGTTCTACAAAACACACTTTTAAGAACATAAAATGTTAAGCCCAAGAACATTTTCCGAACTTAACCACCTAAAACTAATATTACCTCAATATATCTTAATAAAAAATGCACGCCCTTTCGAGCGTGCAAATATTGTGGTTAGTTATATAACATCTTTAAAATTTTAAATAAGGCTATAATTTTATCCATACAACAGGAACTACGCCTACTGAACCAGTCGTAATCGTTGCACTCTTATCAGTATATGAACCATCGAAATCTACCACAGTAACAATATTGTTTGCTTCTGACCTAGGCGAGCGAGACCACCATTGAGCAATTCCATAACCGCTTGATGTTATTTGCATCCTAATGCCCTTTGCCCTAGTGTAGTCACTTGTCACTATTTGCCTTGCTGTATTACCAGTAAAATAATTGCTGTTTGATAATTCCAAATAGCTCAATGCAAACACTTTATCTATTGAATTATTAGACTCATATGGATTAGAAGCATTATGCGTAGTAGAGGCAGCATTATTTACCTCAGTATTTTCTATTAATTGTTGTCTTAATGTGCTAAATGCTTTTGTTAAAAACGCATTATTTAGCCAACGTCTCAATTCACTATGTGTATTGTCTACATTATATGTGTTGTTAATGTTATCATAGCCCATACTTTCAATAATGCTTGTACATATTATCATCGCTTTGCCAGCTGTGCTTTCTAATATTCTCCACTTTAGTGGTTCAACCTTGAAGTAATACTTTGTGCCACTCACTATAGCTGGTCCATTTTCATCTGTAAACCTATAACTACTGTTATATGGGCTTGCAGTCACTTCTGCATAATATCCAACGATATTGTCACTTGCATCATAACCTGCATAATAGCCTTTATAAGGACCACTAGTTTCTGGTGATGCGCCAGCTGGTATCGTTACATTATCAGCTTTAAGTGTTTGTGGCCATTCACCAAATAAAATATAGTTGCCAGTTGTTGGATTAGAAGTTCCATCATAGTTTATCCGTTGATATAGTTTCCATTTTGCTGTAAGTGTCATTGCATAATTAGGCATTGCAAATGTCTTTTTTGCTGGCCAAGTTTTTCTTTCACTCCCCTCATACCAACCTTCAAATGTATAACCTGGCTTGTTTGTTGCTTCTATTGTTACACTTCTTTTATAAGGGTATGTCCCTGCACCCGTAATTGTTCCAGCATCAGGGTTGTCATTGTTTAATGTTAGTTTATAGTTGTTTGGCGACCATTTCGCAGTAAGATTAACTGTTTTGTCAGGCATGTTAAATGTATACTTTAAACCCCCATCAACAACACCAACCTCGTCAAACCAGCCAACAAACCAGTAGCCAGGATTAGGGCTTACCGCTTCTGCACTTACAGAAGAGCCATAATCATAGCTTCCAGTACCAGTCGGTGTACAAGCACCCGCAGGATCTGAACTTACATTTAATTGATATTTTAGGACTTTCCATTTAGCCCATAGGGTAAAGTTTTGTGCTGGCATTGTACCACCAAATGTATATTGATTTGTTAGCCCCTCATCACTGCACCAATAATCAAATGTATGTCCTATTTTTATTGGATTACTAGGTGCATTTACTTCAGTACCATAGTCTTGAGTGACGGGTTGCACATCACTTCCTCCATTACTATTAAATGTAATAGTATATTGTTGAATACTCCATTTTGCTTTAAATGTTCTATTAGAAGTAGCTATCGTAAATGAATAGGTCAAATCTGAGCCGTCAGAGACTTTTTTATTATTTTCATCAAACCAACCTTCAAAATTATAACCAGTATTTTTTGTTGCAGTTAGGGTTATGCTAGTTCCATAGTTATAGTCGCCAGCACCTGAGGCATTGCCTCCTTCTCCATTAACTTTTGTTATAGTTACCTTATATTTATTGATGTTCCACCTTGCTTGAAGTGACCTAGCTTTAGCTGGCATAGTAAACTCATAATTTGGCTCATCAGAGACTTTGTTCCCCAACTCATCAAACCAGCCCAAGAAAGTATAACCTAGATTAGTTCTTGCTGTTGCTTGCACTTGTTTGCCATATTCTTTTTCGCCGCCTCCAACTACATCACCAGCATTAGGATAGGTATTATCCATACTTAAAGATAATGTGTAATGATTGGCTTTCCAAGTTGCTTTTAGCTCCCTATTATATGCGGGCATGTCAAATGTATATTCTAGCTCCTCTGATACTTTTACTTGCTTGTCATACCAACCATCAAAATTGTAACCCTCGTTGGTTGTTGCCTTTACAGTGACACTTTTGCCATAATCATTCTTGCTTTCGCCTAATATATTGGCTGTTCCAGCTGCATTAATGTTTTTGCTTAAAGTTAGTGTATATTGATTAACTGTCCAAATTGCATCAAATGTCACAGCCTCTGTCACTACATGACCCTCTGAACCCCAGCCACCAAATGTATATCCTTTGCGGATAGGAGCTTCTGGACCTGCACCCAAAACTGTGCGAGTTACAACTTCCTCCGTTTCAACTATGGCATCGCCATTTTTGTATGTTACAGTTACATTAAACTTTTTATATACATTTAACTTGTATGTTTCACTAGCTTCGCCATTTTCAGAAGTTATTGTGACATAAAAAATATTTTCACCATCTTCTAACTCCACTGCAGCATCTGTAGAAACTTCAGTTTCTCCTGCTTCATCCTTATGCACTTTAAAAGTTGCACCTTCAGATGCAGATATAATTGAAGAAAAATCTACATTTGTAGTGTCGGGTGAAACATCTAAAGATGCATCAAGCCCCTCTAACGATCCACCTTCTATGCCTTGTATGACCGCTTCGCCATTTAATTCCTTTTTGTCCTTACAAGAAGAAAGCGTAACAGCTAGTACTATTGCTAATACTAATACGATTATTAAAATGCTTCTCTTTTTCATTTTACCTCCTAGTACAAATATGTTTTTATATTTATATCTATGTCCTTCAAAATAAAAAGCTGCAAACACTTCTTATCTTGTAATTTTATATATCAAAAGCAAATATTTTTCCTTCACTTTATTAGCCCTTTATATCAACATTGCACGTTCGAAACCGAGCGTGCAATATGAAATTTATAATTTAAATCCTAGTAATCATAGTCCCCACATTATTCCGCAAGGAATACCCATATAGCAGGAGCAATACCATATTCAGCAGCTGTAATCGCTACATTTGGTTGAGCCGTACCATTATGGTCTATGCACTCTGCTTGTCCTGAGGTACTATTAGGTGAACGTAGTCGCCAGTAGCCTACCCTACTCATATTATTATCCATACATGCGCCTGTTGCTATAGCATAATCAGTTACCTTTTTTAATGTACTTCCTATTAAAACATTTCCGTAAGTAGAGCATTCAAGATAACTTAATAAGAAAACTCTATCTTCTGTATCAGCAGAAGCATTTGGATTATCCTCATATCTTGTACTTGCAGCACTGTTATCTACTGTTACTTTATGAATTAATTGTTTTTGCAAATTTGGAAATGCTGTTTGATAGAATGTTTCAATTAACCAAGTCCTTACAGCACTTTCTCCATACTTACTGTTTGTAGCATCATATGCCATATTTGTAATAATGCTTTCACATAATACTAGAGCATCGTTACCTTTTGTTTCAAGAATTTTCCAAATAAGAGGCTTCACTTCAAAATAATATTCTGTAGTACCCACTTCTTCATCATTTGAGAATTTATAATAACCTTTAAATGGAGCTGCGGTAATTTTAGCATACTTTTTGCCATCACTTCCTAAATAATATCCATTTTCTCCTGGTGTTGGAGATGGAATGGTTACACTTTTTGGTTTGATGGTTTGTGGATACTCCCCAAACTGAATATAGCCACCAGTTGGATTAAGAGTACCATCTTGATTTACCCTTATATATCCTTTCCCCTCAATATTAGTATCAAACCATTTTGCATAAAGAGTTTGTGTTACATTTTGTGTTGTACCAGGTGAAACCCAACGTTTAATTCCATTTCCATCTGCACGAGTAATACGCACAGCAGTTGCTGGATCTATAGTTGTATACCAACCCATGAAAACTTTACCTGAACCACTATGTGTGGCTACTGGGAATTGATTAAAATATGGGGAAGCATCTGTAATCTCTTGACCAGTCCACATCTCTTGTGTGTCTGTAATTGCATTACCACCATTTGCATTAAACGATACTATACATTTAATAGCTTCCCAACGTGCCTCAAATTTTGTTATAGAACCATCATTCGTGCGTTGATATTCTGCTTCTGCTCCTTCGATTTTGGAGGAAGTATCTTTATCATACCAACCACTAAAAATATAGCCAGGATTAGGGGTTGCCTTTAATGTAATCAAAGTATATGCTTCACGTGGACCTCCCCCTTCAACTGCTCCTCCTATTAAACCACCAGCTAAAGGCAAAGCTGATACAGAAATCTCAATTTGTTGAACTTGCCATTTTGCAGTTAAATTTACATCAAAAGCAGGCATATTAAATGTCACTTTTTTATCGTTATAGATTTTTACATTATCAGCATCAAACCAGCCCAAGAAATCATAATAAGCATTACTACTTGTTTCTATGGTTACTTCGGTGTTATAGTCATAAGGATTAGAGCCAGTTGTAGTTATTAGGGTTGTTTCTATATTATGATTTACATTTACATTATATGATCTAACAGTCCACTTTGCTTCAACAGTTACATCAGAATCTGGCATAGTAAAGCTATATTCCGTTTGAGTTCCCTTATTTGTGACACCTTCAAACCAGCCATCAAACCAATAACCATTTGGATTAGCATGCGTTACTGCTAATGTTACGCCTTCGCCATATTTTATCATTCCCTCACTGCCTTCTATTTTCTCACAAGATACTGTACCTGCTGCTTCAATATTTTTTACTATTGTTAACTTATATTCCTTAATTGACCATTTTGCAATTAAAGTTATAGCGCGAGAAGGCATAGTGAAGCTATACTCTAAAGCTGTTGATATTGCTGGTTCATCTAAATTTTCAAACCAACCATCGAAAATATATGCACTTTCTTTATTATTTGTTGCTTTTAGGACTACTTTACTTTTATAAGCATAATTTCCTGCACCAGAAAGAGTGCCAGCACCAGAATTATTGGTATTTGTTTTTACATCATATTTTGCATATTCCCATTTTGCAGTCAGTGTGCTATCAACATCAGGCATAGTGTATGTATAAGGTGATTTATTACTATCAGCTATTTTATTTTCTCCTTGATACCAACCAAGGAAAACATAACCAGCATTAGCTTCTGCTATTATTGTTACTTTACTACCACTAGCTTTTTTCCCTGCACCAGAGATAGTTCCAGCCTCAGAATTATCGTTAGTTAAAGTTAATGTAACATTACAATTTTGGAATATTTTCAATGTATATATTTGGCTCTTTTTACCATCTTCAGACTTTACTTCGACATAAAAAATATTTTCACCATCTACTAGGTCTGTCAATTTAGCACTAAAACTTACAGCGCTTGCTTCTTTATTATTTTCATCTGTATATACTTTCCAGTTTGCACCTTCTGAAGCAGATAAGATATTAGCTAAAATTATCTCGTCATCATCTGTAACTTCTAACATCAAGTCAAGACCATTCATTTGTCCACCTTGTACTGATGTTATGCTAGCTTCTCCACTTAATTGTGGTGGTTTGTCATCGTCTGGCTCTTGATTTTGAGAGTTCGTGCAACCTGAACAAGCTGCTAATGCACCAGCAGATAAGACTATCAATAATAATAAAACAATGATTAAAATACTTCTTTTTTTCATTTTTACCCCCTGTATGATAACAGATGCTATTAAGTAAATTTTACCCTAGAAAATAAGCACTTGTAAATACTGCAAGCTTAAATTTTTCATTTTTCAGATTAAAAAGTTAATTCCAAAAGTAAGTGCACGCTCATTAGCAAAAATTTTAGCCCTTTGTATAGCTATTCAAGACTCCTTTCATTTCTATCTTAGGACCATTTGTTTTAAGTTATTCAAGCTAAAATCATTTGCAAAATGGCTTAATTATTAATTGATGATTTGTTTTTATCTCGCATAGATATTATCTTTTGATCTATTTTCTGCATGAGCTTTAAAAACCAATATCCAGCAATCAACACGCCAGTTAAGCCAACAACATAAACAAAAGCCGATAAATATGGATTTGGAATAAAAATAATATAATAAATATTATGATGTCCGTTGAAAGCTAGACCGAAAAATGATGTATCAAATATGGCATTATGTATAATCATAAATAAAACTGTCGAATATATAATAGCCGATGCCTTAATGCAATTTTTTATTGTCAGTTCTATTTTTTCACTAAGCAATAAATAAATACCTAAAAATGCCGTTGTAAAATGCGTAAACCAACTAACTGTAATAAAGAAATAATTTCTTTNCCATGATGCATATGTAATTGCTTCCCCTAGTCCTGCTACTATCATTCCAAGTGAGAGCATAGCAATTAATAAATACATATGTTGCTTAAAAGATTTTGGCAAAAATAATGTAAAAAATACCATAATAAATATAAATGGACTAACATTTGCTGTAGGAAGCAAGTTCATAGTATTCCAACCATTAAAATTTTTTACATCTAAATAGTAAGCCTCTATAAAAAGAAGTATGTGTGGAATAAATATTAATAAAGTTAAAAAAATGGTGGTAAATTTATACGGCAGCCTATCTTTAAATCTAAAAATTATGTACATACCACATACAAGATACAATAAAGCAATAATTAAATTAAATATATTCCAAATCATTACACTACTTAAATACTTATTCCGTGATTTTAATTTTAAGCCTAGAAAAATATAACATGTTTTTTGCTTTGCGTATTGGCTATTTGATTCAAGTTTAACATGTTTTTTGCTTTGCGTATTGGCTATTTGATTCAAGTTTAACATGTTTTTTGCTTTGCGTATTGGCTATTTAATTCAAGTTTAACATGTTTTTTGTATATTGTAGATAACCACTTGTCAAAAAAGCACAAAAACGGACATTTATATGGAAATGTCAATGGATTTGACAAATTTTAATATAGAAATGTCAATGCTTTCGCCTCTAATTTATATGGAAATGTCAATGAAAATTACATTATTTTATATAGAAATGTCAATGAAAGCTTGAAGATAGCCTTTATTTAGTATACAATTAATGTAATAAAACTAAGTTATTTTTGAGAAAAACCTACTGTTTAAAGTGAAAGGAGTCATTTGTTATGTTATATCGTAAAATCACCGAAACCATTGTTGAGCATTTTAAGAGTAAATCTTCTAAAATTTTACTCATAGATGGAGCTAGACAAGTTGGGAAAACCTATATTGTACGCCATATGGGCAATAAGCTTTTTGAAAACTTCATAGAATTAAATATGCTAGAAGACTCAATTGGTAGGCAGCTATTTAAAAATGTTTCTACCGTAAATGATTTTTATTTACAAGTCAGCATGCTAGCAGGAAACAAAATGGGCACCATAGATGATACTTTAATTTTCATTGATGAAATTCAAGCATATCCACATCTTCTAACACTGTTAAAATTTTTAGAACAAGATGCTAAATTCACATATATTGCTAGTGGCTCACTTCTTGGAGTCACTTTGTTAGAGACTACGTCTATTCCTATGGGTAGCATATCAAAAATTAGGATGTTCCCTTTAGATTTTGAGGAATTTTTATATGCTAATGGATTTAATAGCTACTCAATTGATATGCTTAAACAAAAATTTCTTAATCAAGAGTCGCTTGATCTCTCTACACATAATAAGCTGCTTGATTTATTTAAAAAATATTTACTAGTAGGCGGATTACCAGAATGTGTTAATACTTTTATCAAGGATCAAAACATCCAAAAAGTTCGCACTCTACAAACTGAAATACACAATTATTATGCAATAGATGCAGCAAAATATGATTTTGAGAAAAACTTAAAAATTCGCAGGATATATGGTATGATTCCGTCTAATCTTGAAAACAGGAAAAAGCGTGTATTTGCTCAAAAAATTGAAAACATACGTGGTAAAACATTTTCACACTATCAAGATGAATTTGATTATCTCATAAGTGCTGGAATTGCGCTAGACATTAAAGCTGTATCTTTACCTACCTTCCCCCTGGTTCAATCCTCTGGTAAAAATTTGTTAAAACTATACTTAAATGATGTTGGACTTTTAACTAATATCTTGTATGGACATAATATTACTGCCATACTAAATGATGTAAAAAGCATTAATCTTGGCTCTGTATATGAAAATGTGGTTGCAAGTGAGTTAATATCAAATGGGCACAAGCTTTTTTACTACGACAACAAGAAAAAAGGTGAAGTGGATTTTTTAATAGATGATTACGACACTCTCTCTGTTGTTCCTATAGAAGTAAAATCTGGAAAAGACTACACGCGCCACAGCGCCCTTAGTAACCTAAGTACCAGTGAAAATTATAGCATCAAAAAGGCATATGTATTATCAAATGATAGAATAATAAAAACAAAAGATAATATTATTTATATGCCTATTTATTTTTCTATGTTTCTATAGCATAACAAGTCTTTACGGTTATATATATCATAAAATAAACCATAATTTATACCCGATTAGATATAATTTGTGTTTCAAAATAGTATTTATACCCGATTAGGTATAAATATGAAAAAAATAATTGACAATGCACCCAATAGGGTATAAAATAAAAATATGAATGAAATAGCAAAATTTATAAAAAAAAGCAGGAAAAAAGCTGGTTTAACTCAGCAAGAATTTGCACTTCGTTCTGGTCTTGGACTTCGATTTGTACGAGAACTAGAGCAAGGCAAAGAAACTGTTCGTATGGACAAAGTTAACCAAGCATTAGCGATGTTTGGTATGCAAGCAGTTCCTGGCATCAAGAGGTTTAGCGATGAACTCTAGAAATGCATATGTGTATGTGCGAAATACCTTTGCTGGTACTTTATCAGAAACCGATGAGGGCTATATTTTTGAGTACGATAACAATTATTTACTTTCAAATGATTGTACCCCTGTATCTCTTACTCTACCACTTAGATCAGAGCCATATAAATCAACTGTTTTTTTTCCGTTTTTTGATGGGCTAATACCTGAGGGCTGGTTGTTAAACATCGTAACACGCAATTGGAAAATTGATAAAAATGATCGCTTTGGTCTATTACTTGTCGCATGTAAAGACAGCATTGGTAATGTAGGCATTAAAGAGGCAAAGTTATGAACTGCTTGCATTGTGGAACTCAAATAAATCCAAAAATTGCTTCTCAAGAAGAAATTAATTATTCATGGCACAACAGATGTGTAAAAAATTTCTTTGACACTACCTCTATGCCAATCATAGATATAAGCGAAAAATCATTACAAGCTCTTGTTGAAGATAATGTGAATAAAGGTTTTACTGTAACTGGTGTACAAAAGAAAATATCTCTACACCTATCTTTCGTTGATAAGCCAAGATTGACATTAGTTAACTATCCCACTGGATACATTTTAAAACCACAAGTTAAAGAATTTGAAAATCTACCTGAAGCTGAATTTTTAGTAATGAAAATGGCTGCTCTAACCGGAATAAAAACTGTACCATGCGCACTAATAAAAATTAATAATGACATCGCATATATTACAAAACGTATTGATAGAAAACAAAGTAATGGAACTATTCAATTATTGGCTATGGAAGACTTTTGCCAGTTAGATCAACGTCTCACTCAAGACAAGTATAAAAGCTCGTATGAGCGATGTGCGAAAGTAATAATGAAATATTCACATCAAAGCGGACTAGATTTAACCGAGTTTTATTTGCGTTTAATTTTTTCCTTCATCGTAGGCAATTCAGATATGCATTTAAAAAACTTTTCACTAATAGAAGAAGAGCAAAGTAGTCAAAAATATATGCTTTCCCCTGCTTACGATTTATTACCAGTAAATATTTTGATACCAGAAGATACCGAAGAATTTGCTTTAACTATGAATGGAAAAAAGCGTAATCTTAGACGAAACGATTTTTTAAAATTTGCCAATACATGCCAAATTCCAAACAATGTAGCAAATAATTTAATTAATTTAGTATTATCAAAAGAACTTGTATATTATGATATGTGCGATAAATCGCTACTTTCTGATACATTAAAATCTAATCTTAAAAATCTTATCGGTAATCGTATAAATAGGTTAAAAAATTAACTTCATAATCGTGTTTTTTTATAATAAAAAGTGAAAAACTTCGGCTAATCCTTGTCAAGCTATAAGATTAGCCGAAAAAATATTGATTTTTACTTCCCCTACAATGTATAATATTATTAGCATTTAGCAATTTTTAGGAGCATAAAGATGAAATATATTACACGACATTTAGAAGAGGTCATTATTAAGTTAAGCGACTCTTTCCCTGCAATTCTACTAACTGGGCCCAGACAAACAGGCAAAACTACAATGCTACGTATGCTTGCTGAAAAAGAAAATTCAGGGAGGAGATATGTGTCTCTAGATGATTTAACTGCTCGTGAATTAGCAAAAAATGATCCTGCTTTATTTTTAGATATACATAAACCGCCAATACTTATTGATGAGGTTCAATATGCACCTGAATTATTTACATATATCAAAATACATATAGATACATATCTAAATCCAGGTGACTTTTGGATGACTGGATCACAAATTTTCAGTTTGATGCGAGGAGTTCAAGAGTCTTTAGCTGGACGTGTTGCTATTCTTAGTATGTCTCCTTTATCTCAACGCGAAATTGCTAAAAAGCCATCTAGTATATTTGATATCAAGCTTGACTCTCTAGTGGATACAAGTTCAAATTTACAACCATTAGATACACTTGAAATATATAATAATATTTGGAATGGCTCTATGCCTGGGTTAATTAGTGGTCTTTATGCCGATAGAGACATATATTACTCATCATATCTTGCCACATATATTGCACGAGATGTTAAAGATATATCAAGTGCAGTCGATGCTCTTAAGTTCAATAGATTTATCACTGCAGTGGCAGCACGCACATCTCAATTGCTTAACTTTCAAGCAATTGCTAATGATGCTGAAATAACTGTTCAAACAGCCAAAGAGTGGATGAATATTTTAGAAACATTAGGCATTATTTTTTTACTTCACCCCTATTCAAACAATGTTTTAAAGCGTACAATTAAAACTCCCAAAGTTTACTTTTATGATACTGGGCTAGTTTGCTATCTAACCAAATGGTCATCACCAGAAGTCGCACTTAATGGCGCGATGAGTGGTGCTCTTTTTGAAAACTATGCTGTTTCTGAGATAGTGAAAGGTTACCAAAATATAGGAAAAGTGCCAAACTTATATTTTTATAGAGATCGCGATGGCAAAGAAGTTGACATTATTCTTGAAAAAGATGGGAAACTCCATCCTATAGAAATAAAAAAATCTGTAAATCCAGATATACGAATTACTCGCACTTTTCAAACATTAAATAAATATCCTCTAGAGATTGGAACAGGAGCTGTAATTTGTATGGCAAATAGTGTCAGTGCTTTTAATAAAGATAACCTTATCATTCCCGTTTGGGCTTTGTAATTATTTAACCTGCATAACCCTAAAACATATTTTCAAATCTTTAGTTTTAAAACTATTTGGAAAAGGCTTGTAAAAATTTTGACATCTTAAATAATAATCCAAGCAATTAAAGCTCCAATGATGGAAATAACTGATATTATTGCCACGATTGTCGTGGCGATAGCTGTGGTTTTTTGATACTTATAACCATGAAGCTTTGTTCTTAAATCTAGTTCTCTCTCGAAATTTTCAACAAATTGATAATATAAAACTTCTTGACCGCCATATTTATATATCGTAACTTCTAATTGATTATCGCTTTTATCATCATATTGAGATTTTGAAATAGGTTCCATTAAACCTAGTTCCAATAAAACTTTATATTCCTTTCCTCTAACCCTTTTCATCGTTTATTTCTCCATATTATCTTAAATTGCACTTTACTAAATGAGTCTTTACTATTCTAGCTTAAGTCGTAAAGCTGGAACTACACCTATATCTTTAGCAACAGCATATTTAACATCAGCTTCCCCATCAACTGTTCCTTCAAAACCAACAAAGCGCACTCTATCGCTATAAAAATAGTGAGGAGAACGCAGCCACCAACGACCATAACCTGCACTACTATCTGATTCAATCTGCACTCCTGTTGCCCTACTATAGTCACTTGCGACTCTGCGTCTTGAACTTGTAGCGCTAAGACCATAATGAGCTTCTGTAACTTCACAATAACTAGCTAAGAATATACGTCTACTATCATATGGGTTATCGTCGGCATATTGATTAGGGTCATATCCAGTGGTACTAGCGCGATTATCTACAGACTCTTCTGAAATTTTATCTTTTTGCTCAAGGGAAAACATTGTATTACAAAGTTCATTATTTAGCCAATCGCTTATTTCACTTTCTCTGTAATTATTAGCATATACTCCATTTTGCATGCCTTCAGACCAATCATTATATCTCTTGTTTGCAATTATACTTTCACATAGTAATAGTGCATTTTTATCACCATTAGTTAAAGTAAGTATTCTCCATTTGACAGGCTCTACCTTGAAAAAATAAACTCTACCATTATTGATATATTCATTATTTGAAAACCTACAATTTTTATCATATGGTACTGCAGATACTTTTGCATAATACGAATTATCTTTTCCTAGATAATATCTATCATTGACATCTTTTTCCGTTGTTACTTCAACATCATTTGCTTTAATTGTTTGTGGATACTCACCAAATAGTATGTAGTCGCCTGTAGGGTCTTCATTCCCAGCGGCATCTATTCTTGTAAATAACGGCTTAGTGCTTGAATCAAACCATCTTGCATAAAGAGTTATTTCTTCGCCTTCACTAAACCAAAGTTCTTCAGTAGTATTTGTATTATCTGCATTCCATATATGTAAACCATTGCCTTGACTATCTGTTATTTTTTTACCACCAGTTTTAGAGTTATACCAACCCATAAACTTCATATTTAAATTACTATGAGTAGCTACTGGGAATGCTTTTGCACTTGATATGCTATCTCCTGTAGTTATATCTTGTGCGCCATGTGTACTGTTTCCTGAATTAGCATCAAAGGTTACTCTACAAGTAGTCGGTACCCAATTTGCGATATATGATCTAACCCCTATGCTGCCTTTTTGTATTTCCACAGTTGTAGATTCGCCCTCTATATCCGTACCTGACCAACCTATAAATGTATATCCAGGTTTTATTGGATTATTCAAGGTAAAATTAGGAGTTTCAACTGTATAAGTTGTTCGATTTTGAGACGAAACATTTCCGCCAGCTAAGTCATATGTAATATTGTATGTAATAGGACTCCATTCAGCTACTAAAGTAGAATCTCCCTCATCTTGCCAATTACCAGTAAGTGCTATACGTCTCCATCCATCATATCGCCAATAGATAAATTCATATCCTTTTAATGCTTCAGTTGGTATGGGTTTTTCTAGCGAATAAGTGTCCCCATATTTAATTGAAAAACTATTTAGAGCGATATAACCATCTTGTGGATCGTAAGTGATGGTATATACTCCTATTTCCCATATTGCTTTAAAGGTTTTAGGCTTGTTAGACATAGTAAATGTATATGTTAAATTAGCATCAGTCGACACCTTCGTTTCATTTTCATCATATAAACCAATTAACACATAACCTTTATTTCTTTTAGCTTTGATGGTCACTTCACTACCATAATCTTTATTGCCACCACCAGATAAAGTGCCAGCATCGGGATTAGTATTGTTTAAAGTTACCTTATATTGATTAGGGATCCATTTAGCATATAAAGTCATATGGCTAGGTGTTGTCCATTTGGGGACCCTACCTTTACCATCTGCATATGTATATGGCGTATCGCCATCAGGCCATTTACACCATCCGCCAAAGTTATGCTCGAATTTATCCGTTGCAACTGGAAAAGAAAAAGGTTCATCCATGGTCACTGTCCATGTGTTTTTAGAAACTTTTCCGCCTTTTGCATCAAGAGTAACAGTGTATTTATTTGCAGTCCAACTTGCGTATAATGTTGTGTCTTTTTTTATTGGAGCAGTAAAATCAAAAACATTTGTAGCATTTTCCTCTTTCCAGCCATTAAATGTGTAACCCATACGAGAAATCTCTTTACCATTTTTTAAAACAGTACCTTCTAAAACTTTTTCTTCTTTCGCATAAAAACTACCATCTTCGTTTAGATATGTAATTGTTGCATAAATCTTTTTATATATAGTTAATGTATATTTGTTGTAACAAGACTTTCCATATCTTGGGTCACCTTCATTTGTAGTTACTTTGATATAAAAGACATTCTCGCCATCTTCAAGTGCTACAATTTGTGAAATTTTTGCAGTATAATCTGAGTCTGAATAAAAGTCACAATAAGTGCCACCTGTTTTATACTCAAAATTATTATAAAAATCTAATTTATTTGTCTCCGGGCTCACTTCAAAATATATATTAAATCCATCAATGTTAAATGCTTCTACATTTATATTTTTTAGCCCTGTTATTGTTGCCCTATCGCTTGTATCAGTAGTGTTAGGATTTTCTTTTTCTTCAGTCCTGGCTTCTTTTCTATATGTAATATAATTTACTTCCAATACACCATTATCAATTACACCATTTAAAAATTCTTCACCACCTAAATAAAAAGTAACGGCACTACCAGAAACTGTGTAAGTCCCTTCTTTCCCTTTTGAATCTTTCCATTGATTATTATTAACAATCTCAATCCAAGCTAAGTTATCTAAAGAAAAATCTTCTCTTTCATAAAAATATGTTCCCAAAAGACCATTATCAGTTTCATTACTAGGTGTTTTTTCCTCTCCACAAGAAATTAAAACAAATGCTAAAAAAACAAGTGATAATATTAAAGCTACTACAGTAAAAATGTTTTTCTTTTTCATAAAAAGCTAGTATCCTCTATATTTTTGCGTTTGAGATTATATACATTATTTCAAAAAAGAAATGCTCATTCCCTTTTAATCTCTCTCTAACATATTCCTTCTGCAGCATAAAAGTCAAGCATATGGACTTGCATATAAAAAGGGACTTTCTTAATAAAAAAAGAGAACTCACAACAATCCTAGCAAAAGAAATCTCTAAAACAATGAAAAAAGTTATTGTTCCTTAATGTTTTTGATTTTTTAAAACATAATCGTAGTTTGCCTTAAATTCTTGCGGTCTGTACATTGTGGCATAATTATCGTATGAATTACCTGTCATAACATTTCCATTAGATATGTTATAGTTTTCTTCTGCCTCCACAACTTCTTGTTCTTTCGTAACATTTTGAAAATTATCTTCTTTTTCAGTGCTTGTAGCTTCTTTTACAATATAATTGCACTTCGAACATTTCTTATCATCGTCAAACATTAGCACACCACATTCTTCACAATACTTCATAAAAATCCTCCTCTCGAGCTAAAATTACTCATTTTCTCTTCTTTTATTCAATTTTACCCCACTGCTTTGTCAAGAGGGATTTCTGCATTTTATGTAAATTTGCAAAAATGAGTTAAATTCGGAAATAATTGACTGAATAAATCCGCCACTCTAGAAAAATAGGTTGTATTCATCCTATTTTTTGTTTTATAATAATAGCAGGAGGTAATAATTATGAATATTAATACTAATATGGTTGTATCTATGACTGAAGCAAATCAAAACTTCTCCAAAGTAGCAAAACTCGTAGATGAGAAGGGCATAGCTGTCATTGTAAAAAATAATGCACCTCGCTATGTTGTCATAGAGTTTAAGCAACTTGAAGAAGAGAAACTTGCCTCAAATGAGGATATTTTGACCTTATCAAACCGCTTTATGGATAAGAATCGCAAAGCTTATCTAGAACTTGCAAAATGATTGGTTTAAGTAAAGAGCAAGTTATACTACTTCATCAGCAACTTATAAAAGAAACTGGTGGTATGAGCGGGATTCGCGATGAAGGGCTACTTGAGTCTGCTCTCAAATCTCCCTTTGTAACATTTGAAGGGGCTGAATTATATCCTTCCATTTTGCAAAAAGCCGCAAGGCTTTGCTATGGACTTGTGGCAAATCATCCTTTTTTTGATGGCAACAAACGAATTGCAGCTCATGTAATGTTAATTTTCCTTTCTTTAAATAATGTCGAGCTGGAATACACACAAGATGATCTCATTAACATAATCTTAAGTGTCGCTAAAGGAAATGCAGATACCTCTACTCTTCTCCAATGGATTCACAAACATCTTCAATAGAACTAAACCAAAAAATAGTTATCCAACATAAGAATTGTACCAATGACTAATTTACAGGTCGCCATATCATAACTCCATTTTTAACATGTTTTATATCCTAGTCTAAACTTTTATAAAAATTATTCTGTGCAATTTTATATAACATTTGGGAAAAACTCAATATTAAAACCATAAATCTAATAATTGTTAAGTCTAATGTTAGGTCTAAATATGACCTGTAAGATTGCTCTTTTGTATACAAAAAAGGTCTTGTGATATATAATAAACTATATGGAAAAAGATTATTTACCAATAAACCCAACACCAATTTCTGAAGCTGAGGCTTTGCAAAAAAATGCCAATGTTTTAGCCTTCATTGGAGATGCTGTTCAAACACTATACTCAAGAACTAAGGTTTCGGATATGCATGATTACACTACGGGTACACTACATAGAAAAGTTGCTAAAGAAGTTTGTGCAAAAGCACAAGCAAAGGCTATAAAAGCTATAATTGATGGACTAAATGAACTTGAAATTATGGTATATAAAAGATCAAGAAATGTGACAAAACCCAGCAAGTCTAAAAATGCAGATTCTGCTGATTATAATATTGCATCTGGCTTTGAAGGCCTTATTGGATTTTTATACCTTATAGGAAACCATGATAGATTAAAAGAACTTTTAGAAAAGGCATATGAATTAAATAACCCGCCTTGTGTCGAGTAGACTGTAATTTGCATTAACCTTCTAAAAGACATATCGTTAATAGCAACTAAAAAAATTAATAATCTCTTTGCATTGTATGATATATTAATCAATAGCTTACATGCTAAGCAGAACACGACAATCAAAATTTATAAAAATAAGAGGAATATAATATGTTAATAAATGGATTTAATGCAGTACAAGAAGCTTTAGATGCTGGTACAACAATAGAAAAGATATATATTGAAAAAGGTGCTTTTTCAGAAAAACTAAGAAAGATTTCTGCCATTGCAAAAGAAAGAAAAATTCGCATATTCTATTTAGAAAAAGAAGAACTTGAAGCGATGGCTAAAATGAAGGTGCAAAAGGTCCTTGCTGAAATTACAGACTATAAATACTTTACGCTAGATGAAATCTTAGCTCAAAATGAAAAACCACATTTAATTTTGCTACTTGATGGCGTTCAAGATCCTCATAATTTAGGTGCTATAATTAGAGTAGCAGATTGTGCAGGTGCCACTGGAGTTGTAATACCAAGACATAGAAGTGTCACTGTAAATGATACAGTTATTAAAACATCTGCAGGCGCTACTGCTCATGTTAAAATAGCGAAAGTTACAAATATCAATGACACTATACGAGAACTGCAAGATAGATTTATAACAGTCTTTGCTACTGATATGGAAGGCGATTTAATATATGATGCAAATCTTGATGGCGATGTCGCTATAGTCATAGGTGGTGAAGGCCTTGGCGTAAAAGCTTTGACTAAAAAGCTTGCAGATGGTGTTATTTCCCTTCCCCAACTTGGAAAAATCAACTCACTAAATGCATCAGTGGCAGCTGGTATAGTTTTGTATGAAGCCGTAAGGCAAAGGATATAAAGGAGTTATATTTTTGAGTAAAAAGAAAGAGAAAGAAAGACAACCATTAAGTTCAAAAGAACTTGAAGATTTTCTAAAAAAAGCAAAACAAGGTTCACGTGAGGCACAAAATCGCTTAATTGAAAATTATGAAAATTTAATTTATCAGGAGCTTAGCAATTTAACAGCAACTTCTTCTTGCAAAATAGATGAATCAGAAAAACAAGACCTTCAACAAGAAGGAAGGCTAGCTGTACTACGGGCTATTGAAGCTTATGATAAAACAAAAAATCAAAGTTTTTTTTATTTTGCACAAAAATGCATTAAAAATGCAATGTTAGACTGGTTTAAAAAAGAGCAAAAAGCTCCAACAAGTAGATTTAATACGTATGAAAAAAAGAAAAATAATAACAATGATGACAAAGATGATGGCGATGAAATCTTTTTTACTACAATTAATTTTACTGGTAAACTAATCCACGAAGAAGATCTAGAAAAAATAGAAAATATTTTTAAAAACACATTGTCTGAGCGAGAAAGAAATGTTTTTGAACTTTTTACAAATGGCAACTCATATAAAGAAATTGCAGATGCACTAAATATAACCGAAAAACAAGTAGATAATGCCCTTAGAAAAGCTAGGGAAAAACTAAAAAATAACGACAAAATTAAAGAAATTCGAGAAAGACTTTTAAAAAATAACGCTATCATTAAAAAAGAATAATATAAGGAAATAAAGAAAATGAAATTAGGAATAGTAGGATTGCCAAATGTTGGGAAAAGCACACTCTTTAATGCTTTAACAAAGGCTGGAGCAGCTGTAGCAAACTACCCCTTTTGCACTATAGAACCAAATGTCGGAATGGTCCCTGTACCAGATGATAGACTATATAAACTTGGAGAGCTTTTTAACAGCAAAAAAATCATTCATGCAACAATTGAATTTTTTGATATTGCAGGTTTAGTTAAAGGCGCAAGCAAAGGTGAAGGTCTTGGAAACAAGTTCCTGTCACATATAAGAGAAGTTGATGCTATCGTTCATGTAGTTAGATGTTTTAAAAATGACAACATCACCCATGTAGATGGCGATGTCGATCCAATTAGAGATATTGAAACAATAAATATGGAGCTCTGTCTAGCAGATTTGGAAACCTTAACTCGCAGAATGGATAAAACTAAAACTGCAATGAAAAGCGGAGATAAGAAGTATTTTAGAGAATATGAAGCAATGGAAAAAGTTTATAAGGCACTAGAGCAAATGAATGGTGCAAGAAGTGTAAAACTATCAGAAGAAGAGAAAGAAATTATAGATGATTGCTTCCTACTTACAAATAAAAAAGTTTTGTATGTAGCAAATATTTCAGACTCCGATAATCCTGAAAATGAATATGTACAAAGAGTAAAAGAATTTGCTAGCAAAGAGGGTAATGAAGTGGTCGCTTTATGTGCTCAAAATGAAGCAGATCTTCAAAGTTTAACTGAAGAAGAAAGGCAAATGTTTTTAGAAGAACTTGGACTAAGTGCCTCTGGCTTAGATGAGCTAATCTCTAAGTCATATACTCTACTTGGTCTTATGAGTTATTTAACTGCAGGTGAAAAAGAAACAAGAGCTTGGACTATCCCTATTGGGACTAAAGCTCCACAAGCTGCTGGAAAAATCCACACTGATTTTGAAAAAGGTTTTATTCGTGCTGAAGTCATAAACTGGGAAGAGCTTGTAGCTCTTGGAAGCTGGACAGCCGCTAAAGAAAAAGGCAAAATCAGAAGTGAAGGCAAAGACTATGTGTTTAAAGAGGGAGATGTAGTCTTATTTAGATTTAATGTTTAACCTAACTGTATTAAAAAAACAAAATCAGATGTGAAAGCAAAGACCTATGTCCTCAAAGTAAGGAGATGTGGTCTTATTTAGATTTGATGTTTAACCTAACTGTATTTGAAGAAAACAAAACTAGAAGTGAAGGCAACGCAAAGAAAGATACGTGGTTTTATTTAAATTTAATATTTAACTTGGTGATATTTTAAAAGCGAGCTAAACATTAGTTTTTTAAAGCATCTTATAATACAATATTCTTATTAGAAAAATGGAGGTTTACTATGACTTGTCCAAATTGCAAAAATCAAATGCGTGTAGAAGGAAATGAATATGTGTGTTCATATTGTGGAACTAGAGTAAATAAGCCACAACAAAGTAACAATATACTATCTGACAAATATCAATGGTATGCTTTTATTTTCCCACTTTTAGGATTTATTCTATATTTTAAATGGAGAAACACTGATCCTGCAAAAGCAAAAACTGTTCTTAAAATTTCATTAGTTTCGTTAATTGGTGGACTTATTATTGCAGTGATTGGAATTGTTGTTGCCTATGTTCTTAAGATAAACGGATATGATGTCTTGGATAATTCTTTGATGATAAATTTTATAACATATAAGTTTTAATTAATAAAAATTGCTATTTTAATACACATAATAAAAGTCATCTAGCGGTGGCTTTTTGTTGTATCTTAAGTTGATTTTTTTGATACTTGTGTTATCGCCTTGTACCACTTAAGGTTAAGACTTTCCCGCTTCGCACATCAATTCTAAACACTACCTAACTCTTGGCTAGTTAAAGATAGCAGTTGATGTTATTTTTTCATCTTGCTTTTCTTTTTAATAAGACGCTTCCCTTTTCTTGAATTTAAAAAATCATTAGCAAAGCTAATCTGCTCTAAATAATAGTCTAAGTCTTCATCAGAAATTTCGTCTTTTCTATCTTCAAACGCTACTATTAGTTCTTGTTTTGGGCTTTCTTGAACGAGATAGTATAAATGTTCATTGAGAAACAATAATTGTTTTACATCGCACGTTTTTATTAGATCTACGGTTTCTTGATAATCTAAGGAAAGAAAATGTATAACAGCATAATCATTCGCAACACCGCCACCTTCTACTTGTTGCATAGGATCTTTTTCTATTATTTCCATAAATATATCTATTTGTTCTTTTAATGTTTTTCCTGTAAATTCTTCGGTAAAATTGTTGGAATCGTCAAAATATATTTTAAAATCATCTATATTATTCATGTCTATTTTCTCCATTTCTTCTTTTTTCTGTTAGATGTTGGCTGATCATACTTTGGACATATAGTTCTTACCTCTCCATCATTAATGTAAACCATCATATTTACACCTTTATATTTCTTCCCTATCTCTTTATATTTTCGTGAAAACGGTTCTTTTGAAAGAATCTTTTTTGCAGCATTTTTTATATCTAGAACATTCCAGCTTTTAGGGAACCAAGCTTGTCTCTCTCCTTTTCTCTTATAAGGATGTCTATGTGTAGGAATGTTTCCAAGCCTAACTCCATTCGGAAATATCCTTGTTATATTATATCCTATCTTTTTCCTTTTAAGTTTCCTTATATTAGCCTGCCCGTGACCACCACCAGTAAGAATATATTTTTGGTGTGGTGGGAGGTCTTGCTTTTTACGGACATCTTCTCGCCTTTTAAAATCGCCTGAATTTGAATGTTTTATTGCCTTAGCACTTATCTTGATTCTTTTTTTCATTCTATCACCTGCCTTGAATTATGACAATACCATATGATTGCTTGATGTTATGCTCTTAATTCAATTATATTAAACCGATTTCTGTATGTCAGGAGGACATTTATATAATCTTTTGTAATACAATATAAATAAAAAAACGCAATTATAAGCATTAAAATTAAAATAATATTGATTTTTTGAACTACAAATTGTATGCTATATATAGGCTAATACAAAACCTTTATAGGAATGATTATGTTAATCGATTCAATTAAAATTAGAGTACCATGGCTAATGGATGTAATATTGCGAGAGGATGCCTCTGCTTTCGGTTTTGTGAAAAACAATAACGACCCTAATCTAAACGACTTCATTAATAAAATAATTCCTAACCTGCTAAAGCGAAGAAAAGAAAAGAGGAAAAAAATAAATGATAAACTAGCTGAAATATTTGAATTTTATCCTAGTACTGAATTACCTAATAGAACTCGCGAGCTCTTAACTACATTGGTAGATGATATAAATTATAGTGAGATAAACAATTGGGGTTTAGATGAAAATGTTATCATTCGGCCTACAACTAAAACAATTACTGAATTTAAAGAGATAATTACAGAAGAAACAAAAATTATGCAGACTAATGTTTCAGCATATATTCGTAATATGTTAAATGAATATATAATGCTGTCTAGATATGAAAGAATAAAAATTGTTTTTACAGAAGAATTAGATTTAATTGAAAAAGCATATAGAAAAGAAAACTTGTTTAATTTTACTTATGATGGACTAGATTATAGTGTTGCAATATATCAAGTCATCCCCGATCCAGTGTTTAGTAATAACATACTCATTATTGCCCACGATTTTAATAAGAACATTATCGCCTCGTTTTTATTGCACAAAATAAAAGTTGCCTATACGGTGGAAGTTAAAGAAAATATTTATAATGAAGAGATACAAGATAAAGTAGACATATTTGTTAGTAGTGGACAATTTTTTACAGATTCCATATTCTCCTTGGAGGAAAATTAAATGAAAAAAAATAAGAAAAAATCGCTCTTCCCTAAGACAATGTCTAAAGAAGCTAAACAAAAACAGCGTGCAGCTATTATTAGTTATTATGTAAAAAAACGACAAGAAGAAAAGTTGCGAGATAGTAATCTAAAAAACAAAAAATAACAAAAACTAGGCATAGAATATTTCTCAGTTTTGGCATAAAGATAGCTGTTAGTTTTTATAAAAATTAAATTGTCGATAGTTTTGGGATGTATCAAATTTCATATCTTGCCTTTTTCAGTAGTTTTCTATTCTTGTCGCATAGACAATCATCCATTAATCCCTTATTAAAGACCACAAGCGGTTACTTTATCATATGGTTAACAAGCTTGCCTACAATAGTGCTTTGTGACAAATAGCTAGATTTTTATTAAATAATTAAATATACGATATGGGTATAATATAATCGTTTAGGCTTATTTTTATTTTTTCTTTGTATGTACAAATAATTCCGCCAGACCCACGTTTTACATCACCTAAATTATCTAATACTGCAAAGTTAGATATATCTTTACTGCTAGGATTAGCTGTTTTTTTAATTTCTATTGGATGCAATTTGCCATCTGCTTCTATTATTAAATCTATTTCACGCTTATCTTTGTCCCTATAATAGTATAATGGTGCATTGGTTATACCTGCATTTAAATAACTTTTTAAAATTTCACTAATTACAAATGTTTCAAAAAATGCTCCTGCCATAGCCCCTCTTTCTAATGTTTCTGGAGTCGACCATCTTGTCAAATGCGCAGCTAATCCAGTATTTAAAAAGTATAATTTAGGAGTTTTAATGGCTCGCTTAGTCACATTGTTAAAATATGGCTGTAACAAGTAAACAATACCTGACGCCTCAAGTACTGAAAGCCAACTCTTAATTGTAGGAGCACTAACACCTACATCTCTAGCAATATCGTTATAGTTGAGCATTTGTCCCGTCCTTGCGGCTGCTACAGTCATAAACTTAACAAAATCGCTAAGATTCCCTACTTGCATTAAATCTCTTACATCTCTTTGAATATATGTGTTTAAATAACTTTCATAAAAAAGCCCTATATCTTGCTCATCATTTTCTAATGCTGGCATATGACCTTTGTGTATACGTTTGAATATCTCGCTATAACTGATATCTACAACATATTTATTCCTCTCTGAAAAATAGTTCTCTATTGGAATAAACGGTTTATTATAAGATACACGATAAATCTCCCTAAGCGAGAACCCTTGTAAACTAATAATTCCTACTCGACCAGCCATAGTTTCTGTAACATTTTTCATCAAATGAAACGACTGTGAGCCAGTTAGATAAAAAAGACCTGTTTTGTTGCTCCTATCGGCTATCATTTTTACATATGGGAAAAGTTCTGGAGCATATTGCACCTCATCAATGATAAGTGGTGTCAAATGCTTTTGGAAAAAATTACCAGGCTCTTCTTTTGCCATCATGAGCATAACTGGATCATCAAAAGAAACATATTCTAAATTGCCAAGTAAATTCTTTAAAAGTGTTGTTTTACCTACTTGCCTAGGACCTGTTATCAACACAGCTGAAAACATTTTTGTTGCCTTTTTTACAACATCTTCTACATGTCTTTTTATATACATAAAGCATCTGTCTCCGACTAAATCAAAGCATAACTTTATTTTAGTCGAAAATAACGACTTTGTCAATACCTAATGAGCTAAGATATAGCATGTGTTTTAAAAAAAGTTAATTTCAGAAGTAACTACAAGCTTATCAGTAAAATGCACACTTACTTTTAAAAGTTTAGTTTTTGATTTTTGTGCTAATCTTGCATAACCTAAAAATGATTCAACATTCTCTACCTCAAAAGTGTCCGGTGAAATGCCCCAAATGTATTCGGCGAAATACCCCAAATGTATTCGCCAGCTATTGACTTTGTTGATTTTATTCGGGTATAATCACCATGAGGTATATATATGAACTATTTAAAAAGAATCGTTGATGATGAGTTGCAACTGCGCTTAGATTCTGTTGGTGCAACCCTTATTGTTGGTCCAAAGTGGTGTGGGAAAACAACTACAGCTAAACAAAAAGCTAAAAGTGTTTTGCATCTTAACGATCCCGACATGAGAGATGCATATTTAGCAACAGCTGATGTAAAACCTTCTAATCTTCTAAAAGGCGAGACTCCGCGACTAATCGACGAATGGCAGGAAGCTCCGAAACTATGGGATGCAGTTAGAGTATCTGTTGATAAAATAGGAAAGCCAGGCTTATATATTTTAACTGGGTCTACTTCCGTAAAAAAGGACAATATTATCCACACTGGCATAGGACGTATTTCTAGATTAAAAATGTATCCCATGAGCTTATTTGAATCTGGTGAATCAAACGGTACGATATCTCTATCTCAATTATTTTCTAATCCGACTTGCGACATAAGTGCAACTTCTAATTTGGATATTAACCAACTTATTTTTGCTGCTTGTAGAGGTGGTTGGCCATCGTCAATTAATTTAACATCCACAAAATCACAATTATTTGTGGCAAAGGATTATTTTAATAACATTTGTGATAACGACATATCAACAGTTGACAGCATTCCAAGAAGTCCTTTAAAAACGCGTCTACTTTTACATTCATATGCAAGAAACATATCAACGCTAGTAACGAATAATAGTATACTAGAAGACATCAACGCTAACGAAGAAATGGGACCCACTTCGTTTTATGAATACCTTGATGCACTTAAACGCTTATTTGTTATAGAAGACATTAATGCATGGAATCCAAATATTCGCTCTAAAACATCTATTCGCTCATCTAATAAACGCGAGTTTGTTGACCCTTCTATTGCGGTAGCTGCACTAGGTCTATCTCCTGAATACTTTCAAACTGACTTAAAAACATTTGGATTTATCTTTGAGTGTCTATGCATCCGTGATTTGAAAATATATTCAAATTCACAAGGAGGGAGAATTTCATACTATAGAGATAGATATGGACTTGAAGCAGATGCGGTATTGCATTTAGATGACGGAAGATATGCTTTGATAGAAATAAAATTAGGGAGCAAAGAAATTGAGGAGGGAGCAAAACATCTTATAGAACTAAAAAACCTTATTATTCAAAACAACACATTAAACCCAAAAAACGCCCTTCCAGAGCCAACTCTCTTAATCGTACTTACTGCTGGTCCTATAGCATATAGGCGCAAGGACGGTGTTTTTGTAATCCCTATTGGTTGTCTTAGAAATTAACACAGCATATTTCCAATCATCGTATCGTATGAACTGTTCGCACACGAAAACATTTTTGTTGCATTTTTCACAACATCTTTTATATGTCTTTTTATGCACATAAAACATCAATCTTATATGCAATCAATTGATTTAAATAACTATCTCTTTTAATCTCTACTTTATCTCCGCTTTGAACATTTGAGCCTAAATGGGCTGTACTGTTCAATTTAATTCCATAATTTATTATGGTGAAATTAGCAGATATTATATATTAATACATCTAGAACAATGAAAATGTATAAAAAATTTATAGATTTTTGTAGATTTGACTAACTGCTGTTAACCCCCCGTGATATCGATATGTTTTTTTGATATAATCAATTTATAAAGAAAAAAGTTAAAGGATTTTTATGTTAGATTCTAAGTTTAAAAAAATTCCATTAGGAAACATAGTGCCAAGAGGTTGGCTTAAGAGACAACTAGAAGTACAAGGAGACGGACTTTCAGGAAATGTCATGGATTTATTTAGAGATTTATCTAAAAAATCAGCTTGGCTTGGTGGAAATGGAGAAAGTTGGGAAAGAGGCCCCTATTATATTGATGGACTAATGCCTCTTGCATTCTTGTTAAAAGACGATAATCTAATCAAAATGGCTTCTCTTTGGATTGATTCAATTTTAGGCTCACAAGATGCAGAGGGATTTTTCGGACCTAAAAAAAGCAAAGACTGGTGGCCTAGGATGGTTGTGACAAAAATGCTACCAGACTACTACGAAGTATCTAAAGATGAAAGAGTAATTCCCTTTCTAACAAAATACTACCGTTATATGCATAAAAACATTGATGATCGCCCATTGTTTAGTTGGGCAGCTGTAAGAGCTTGTGAGGAGCTAATTGGAATTAAGTGGCTATATAAAAAAACAAAACTAGAAGAATTAAAGGAACTTGCTAGCAAAATTATTAAATATAGTTTTGACTGGTCAAATGAGTTTGCTAATTTACGTTGGCCAGAAGCATCTAAAAACTATTATTCATCTAAAAAATTTAATGTCAAAAAAGTTATATTTTATGCCCCCGATTTTATCAGAAATATTTTGGGCACAAAAGAAAGAAAAAAAGAAAAAACAATAAAAAGAGAAAAGCATTTGTTTAATCAATTTTATCATGTTACTCATGGAGTAAACATTGCAATGGCCTTAAAATACCCAGCATATGAAGCAATATTCACAGGTGAAAGTAAAAAAATGAGTATTGCTAAAGATGGATTTAATAAAATTATGAGCAAAAACGGAACTGCAATATCCCTATTTACTTGCGATGAACATTTAAGTGGAGTCGAAGCATTTCAAGGAACCGAGCTATGCACTGTAGCTGAAAGTATGTTTAGTGCAGAAAAAAACTACGAAACAACTGGCGATAGATTTTGGGCAGATCTTCTTGAAAAATGGGCATACAATGCCTTTCCTGCCACATTTACACCTGACATGTGCTCTCATCAATATGTCCAACAAACAAATCAAATTTCTGCAACTACCGCCAAAAGGACATGGTATGATGCATACAACAAAGCAAATATCTATGGCCTAAAACCAAATTATGCATGCTGTCTTTCCAACATGCATCAAGGCTTTCCAAAGTTTGTAGAACACATAGCATTTACAAAAGATGACACCTTGGTTTTAGTTGCCCCACTTGCATCAGAAATAAATACAATGCTTAACGATGAGAAAATATCTCTATCTATTGACTCTAAATATCCCTTCCAAAACAATGCGACAATTAAAATAAATGAAGGTAATTTTAACATCCTAATTCAACGCCCTGAATTTGTAGAAAGCATATTTATAAACGATAAAGAATTTTTTGATGATGAGATTTTACTCAAGGTCTCTGATAAAGCAGAATACAAAATAAAATATAACTTTAAGTTAGAAACAAAAAGAAATCCTGACTCATCAATATCCGTTTTCTATGGCCCCTTACTAATGGCTTTGCCCATAAAAGAGAAAGTTAAAATGGGCTCATCAAGATTTTCAGATAGAGAAATGGAGCCAGTTTCTGAATGGAGATATGGCATTAAATCAGATCTTTCTGATGCAATAATAACAATTTTAGATAATTCATCAACACTGCCTTTTGGTGCTCCAAATATTACAATTGAGGTAACGGGAAAGAAAGTTGATTGGAAAATTAAAAACAATCAATGTGATAAAGTAAGCTCAGTAAAAGATAATAATAACAAATACGAGAGAATAATACTTGTTCCTTACGGAACTACTAATCTACGAATCTCTCAATTTCCAGAAATACATTAAATGAAATTTATTTTTACTTACTTTGCAATATACTAGCAAGTGTTATATTCAATATATCTTTCTTTGCCGATTTCGTTTCTTCATTTTTATACTTACATTTGTTGCTGCAAATCCTTTTCTAAATTTTAAACCATAAAATCTAATGAAGTATTCATTAAAGCTATTTTATTTGTCTCATGGAAAAGTAGACCGTAATTACAACCTAGTTTTCCATGAAGCTAAGGTTTGATGATAAACACTTCAGCAAATTTATAAATCAAGAGCAATTTCGTTCTATTTCTATAAAACTATCTTTACTTTGAACATTTGAGCTTAAATGGGAACACTTTTCATTCTAGTATCGTGTTTTTTTAACTGACATCAAAAAACTACATCCACTAAATGAGAATTTTAAAAAAATTAGTTTTTGTAAAATATAATGCATTTCATACTGATTTCATAGTATAATATTTTTATCAAAAGAAAGAGGAGAGTTAAACTATGTTTTGTCCAAATTGTAAAAATGAAATGGTGTCTCAAGGAAATGAAAACGTATGTCCTCATTGTGGAATGCGCGTTAACACTAATCTCGCACATCCTGAACAACCTGTAAAAGTAGACAACCTACAACCATACAACCAACCACAATACAATCAACCACAATATAATCAGCCACAATATAATCAGCCACAATATAATCAGCCCCCACAACAAGGAAGAAGTGACGATAAATCATCTGCTGGAATGGGATGCCTTGGATTTTTATTTCCTATTGTTGGCTTTATTTTATGGTTAGTATGGAAAAACGACTATCCATTAAAGGCAAAATCCGCAGGAACAGGTGCTTTAATTAGTGTAGTGTTAGGAGTTATTTTTGGTATAATTGGCGCAGTGGTAAGTTAAATAGACACATAAGCGCACACTATTTAAAAACTATATTCACAGTTAAAAGTCATCTTAAGTAGATGGCTTTTTTTATAAATTTATTTTGTATTGCTATAAGTTTAATTTATTTACTAGCAGTATTTATGCGAAATTATATATAATTAAATTACTAAATTTACTTGAGGAGATTAGAAAATGTTTTGTCCAAATTGTAGGAATAAAATGAATAATTATGGGTATGAAAACGTATGCCCTTATTGCGGAACAAGAATGGCTGGTAACACTGTTATGCCAAGACAACCATATTATGGACCTCCGCAACCCGTTAGACAAGAAGATTCCGGCTCAATGTTTGGCTGGGGACTTTTAGGTTTTTTTATGCCTATGGTTGGATTAATTTTGTATTTAGTCTGGAAAGATGATTATCCTAAAAAAGCAAAAGCTGCAGGAAAAGGAGCGCTAATTAGTGTAATCTTAGGTGTTGTCGCTGCAATTATTAGTATCATAATCTTTATCGTAATGGCTGCAACTTTAGGAAATGTTGATATTTCAAGTGTAGTAGAAAATGGCGAAGAAGCAATGAGGTTTTTATATAATTTCACATCTCCCCTCTTGTTTTAAGTATGACAGTAAAATGTAGTAATACTAGAAATATCGATATTAATTAAAATTACCTTTGCTACAATTGCATCTACAAAAATCTTCTCTTGATTAAATTTTAGATGCAATATATAATATATAATACTAGTTATGCAAGCAAGACAAACAATTTGTTAAAAGCTTGTGTATATATGCATTAAAAAACTAAAGTGTATAGGCTAAAATATTAATTAAATAAAGTAAGAGAAGGATATTCATGGCAAGAGAAAAACAACAATCACCATTAACAACGGCAAAAATGTTTAGTGCTAAATGGACCGAAAGAGATGAGGCCATATTAGTTGAATTGCTTAAGAGAAAAATTCACGAATTGAAATATGATATTCGTGATGCAACTACCCCTTATGCAAAGCGCCACCTAAAAGATAAAAGAGCTGAGTATAGAACTTTGCTTTTTAAAGTTGAAGCTGGTGAATATGATCCCAATATTTTGGCAAATGAATTAAAAACACATAGCCAATATAGAGATGAAAAAATAAGAAAAAAGACAAAAAAATTAGGCAGATATGCTGATGCGTATACTGATGTTGATTTTGACTATGAAGGATATTTTTCAAAAACTAGATATTTTGGTGCAGCCCTACCAATAGTTATGCTTTTGCTCATGATTTTGTTTGTAGGCATTATTTTATCTTCAGCATTTTTGCCCATTGATACACTAAATACTATTGAACAACCAATAAGTGAGGCATTAGATGCAAGAGTTTCTTTTGGTTCCGTTGCATATTTTAGACTTGGCTCAAACGAAAACGACTTCAGTATGATTAATAATGGTGAATGGCCAAAAGGTGCTTTCTTATATGAAGAGCAACAATATGCAAAAGGTGAAAGATATTTAGATCCAGTTTCTCAAGTTCCTACTGAGAGAGTTTTGCTTTATGATGAAGCAGGAATGATAGCTGTAGATGTGACTATCTTAGATATCATCAAAGCAGTTTTTAAAACTGAGCCTTTCGCTGAAAATAGACTAGACCCTATCGAAAATTTAAGCTCTATGCAAGGTCCTAGTTGGTACTACTTGAAATATATTAGAGATAGAAAAGAAGATTTAAAAATTAGGAAGATGGAAGATGGTAAGTATGACAACGTTGCTATTATACGAACCTTTGCGACATATGGTACAATTGCATCATTAATCTTGATGATTGTATTTTGTTTTATTGAAATCGTATTTTGTATAGGTAGACTATTTAGCTATACTTCTAGGAGACTACACTTCATTCCATTGCTTATTTTGCTTTGCGGATTAATAACAATGTTAATGCCCGCACTATTAGATATCAATGCGGCAAATTGGACAGCTGTATCAGATTGTTTCAAAACATACTTCCAAACAAACTGGACTGAAATCGTTAATGCAACTGAAAATCCAGCTCCAATTACATTTAACTTGTTTTTCCCAATACTACTAGTATTCCCATTATTGATATCGATAATGCCAATACTTTTCAAAAATAGAGAAGCAAAGACCATAGCCTTTGTACCAAAGGGAAATAAACCTCACACATATAGAGGACAAAAAGAACCTACAAGACCAGGACAACCAGGACAAAGAAAACCAAGAGTTCCACAAGGTGCTCCAGCAAGAATGGCAAAAGCAGGCTCCAAACCAGCCTATGACCCAAGGGTTCCAAGGCGGTAGCTCCGCTTAATTGACAGTTACAAATGGAGCCAACGAGCTCCATTTTGTTTATATTCAAATTTACTACACAAAAGTTAATAAGAACTATATAATGAATTTACAGCCAACAAAAAACAATACAAGCATTAAAAGGTAAGGTTATGTTTAAAAGAATCAAAGAAGATATACAAGCAGCAATGGAAAGAGACCCTGCAGCACGCTCAAAATTTGAAGTCTTTATGACATATAGTGGCGTGCGTGCCTTATATAGACATAGAAGAGCAAATTGGTTTTTCAAAAGAGGACATAAACTCATTGCTAGGATAATATCTCAAAGGACAAAGAAAATAACAGGAATTGAAATTCACCCTGGTGCCACAATAGGAAAAGGTGTCTTTATTGACCATGGAACAGGAATTGTAATTGGCGAAACTAGCATCATTGGAGATAACTGTATCTTATATCAAGGAGTTACTCTTGGCGGAACAGGAAAAGAAACTGGCAAGCGTCACCCTACACTAGAAAACAATGTTATGATTTCAGCTGGAGCTACAGTTTTAGGCGCTGTAACAATTGGTGAACACTCTAAAGTCGGCGCTGGAGCTGTCGTGTTAAATGATGTTCCACCCTATTCAACAGTTGTTGGTATCCCTGGCAGGGTTGTCAGATCATATGGCGCTAAAGTCGATGAGCTTGATCAACAACTTCCTGACCCAGTTTTAGCTGAGTTTAAAAGACTACATAGGAGAATGCAAACTCTTGAAGAAAAGTGCGGACTTCCTCCATGTGATAAGTCTATTGGAAATAAAAATATAATAATAGAAGAACCTTGCCCTGATGTAGCAAATTGCAAATATACTACTTGCATTGAATGCCAAGAGGCTCATGCTGCTAAACCAAAAGAAGATAATTAGAAGAGGTAAAAATGCTAAAAATATACAATACATTAACAAGACAAAAAGATGAATTTAAACCAATTGACGATAATATTGTTAGGATGTATTCATGTGGACCTACGGTATATAACTATGCGCATATTGGAAATTTACGCACATATATCTTTACTGATTTAATTAGAAGAGCTTTGCAAATCTCAGGCCATAAACTTAAAGGTGTTATGAATATAACCGACGTCGGACATTTAATGGAAGACAGTGATGATGGCGAGGACAAAATGGCAGTTGCTGCAAAAGCACAACAAAAAACTCCATGGGAAATAGCAGAGTACTATACAAAGGTATTTTTTGATGATTTAAAAAAGTTGAATATACAAACTCCAGAGATTGTGGCAAAAGCAACTGAACACATCGATGAAATGATTGAATTTGTAAAAGCTTTACTTGATAAAGGCTTTGCATATGAAACAAGTGACGGCATATATTTTGATGTTTCAAAGTTTGAAAAATACGGAAGCTTGAGTGGCAAAAAATTAGATGAACAAGTAGCTGGAGCTAGAGTTGAAGTAGATACTGAAAAAAGAAATCCTGAAGATTTCGCTCTTTGGAAAAAAGCGGAAAAAGGTCATATTATGCAATGGGAAAGTCCATGGGGAATGGGATATCCTGGTTGGCATATCGAGTGTTCTGCTATGAGCAAAAAATATTTAGGAGAAGTCTTTGATATTCATAGTGGGGGTGTAGATCATGTCCCAATTCACCATGAAAATGAAATTGCTCAAAATGAAGCACTTGCTGGAAAACAAACTGTAAATTACTGGATGCATGCAGAATTTATGCTTGTTGATGGCGGCAAAATGAGTAAATCTTTAGGGAATACTTATACAATAAAAGATTTAGAAGATAGAGGATATGAAGCTCTAGATTTTAGATTCTTTTGTTTAAATGCTCACTATAGAAAAAAGCTTAACTTTACTTTTGAAAGCATGGATATGGCTAAAACTGCAAGAGCAAGACTCAACCAATCCCTTTTAGAGCATAAAGCCTCTTCTAATAAAACAGACCCTAAAATAATTGAAGAATATAAAGAAAAATTTATGGATGCTGTGCAAGATGATGTCAATGCTCCGCTAGCTCTTGGTATACTATTTACAGCAATAAAGGAGCCCAAATCTAAAGATATATACAACCTCGCTTTAGAGTTTGATAAATTTTTCGGACTTTCTTTTGATAAAATTGAAACAAAAGAAGAAGATTCAATCCCCGATGAGATTGTAATGCTTGCTGCTTCTAGAGCTGAAGCTAAAAAAGTTAGAGATTTTTCAAAGGCTGATGCAATTAGAAATGAAATTGAAGCAAAAGGTTATTTGATTTCAGACACAAGGGAAGGATATACAATTAAAAAGAAAGATTAATTTGTTTCTTCACTTGATCGTTTTATTTGGCATCTCAAACCTTTATAGGAAAAGATTATGATTCAATGTCCAAACTGCAAACATAATATAATGTCTAGGTCAGAATTTTGCCCCCTCTGTGCTGCAAACTTTTCTCAACTTGGTGTTAGCGAATTAGATATTAACAAAACTCAAAGACATTTTGCAAAAAGATCTAAATTATCATTTTTATCCTACTCTCTTTTTGACACCATTTATCTAAGCATTTTGTTTTGTGTTTCAATTCCTGCTATATTGACTGAAGGATTTTTAATGAACTGGGATATACGATACTCTCTTATTCCAATATCGATACTTGTATACCTTTATATATTGCTTAGACTTACTATAAATAGCTCTAAATTCTTTCCTCAAAGAGTTTTGATACAAGCAATATCGTTGTCTGTGATTGGTTATTTTATTATGAATGCTGCTAGAGAAAAAGAAATATTTTTTGCATATATAAGCCCTACTATCTTTTTAATTAGTTTGATAACGGTTGCAGTTTATGTCTTTATTAACTTTAAACTTCCAGAAAAACATGCAGCTAGCCTACTTTTAATGGCACTAGCATCAATGTCCCCACATGTACTTACCATAATTTGGGGCATAGAAAAAAGAATATATGCTATCGCCGTAGCTGGCATTGCTGCTGCCTTTATAATAATTACAATTGCTACTTTTGCAAAAAGACTTTGGCATGAACTCAAAGCCTTATTTAATGTTTAAATTAAAAACACAATCGGACTATTTTAAATCTCCCGACACTTCCTTTAGAATTTCGCATTTTAGTATTGTTCGTCAGTTTTGTGTTAAAGTAGAACTTCTAAATACGGTGTTAATATGTTGCTGACACTTAAAGCATTTGCATACTTCATTAAATTTCTCAAATTTTTATCTTGACGCTTAACATAAGTTTTTAATGCATCTTGAAATACTTGCATTTCTATATTATTGCGGCTTCTTAAAATATCACACAAAGTTCTTTCGATGTCATAAACTGGGACAACATTACCAAATGGAGTTTGCACATGGCTTAAACCAAGTTCATGTAGATTTTGCTTAATTGTGTAAACTTTAACTCCATATTCCTTAAAACGATGAGGGTTATATCCTGTTTTAACAGTAATAGAATATTTTATTGGCTCCCTATCAGTCATATCATGTAAGAATAAGGCAGTTTCATGTGAAAAAACTGCTTGTGCAGAGCGAAGATGAATCAAAAACATATTATCAGGCCAAACATTAGAAGAAACATAAATACCATGCCCTGCTCTTTCCATATCATTTTTTTCAACGAAAGCATAAAACGCTTGTTTACTAATACCTTGGTTCGTAATTTCTTTGAGTGTAAGCCAGCCATTATTTTGTTTTAAAAGTTGTTTAATTACATTTTTGTGATCCATTTTCTTTTCCTTTGTGCTAATATTGTAAACTAAATTAGCACGAAAGTAAAGAGTAAAACAATTTTATATAAGAATTCCCACACAAGTCTTTATATTTTCGACTATTGCTTTTATTTTTATTGCAATGCATAATATAGATAAGCTAGACGTGGTAGAACACTAAATTTTAACTTGTATATGGCAAAATTTAGTGTTTTTTATTTTAATTGCAAAGATGCCAAAATCAAGGATAAAATTATGAAAAACAAAACAAAATTTATAATATTTGCATTAATCATTGTACTTGCAGTCGGTCTTTTAGCTGCTTGTAACCAAGAAGGAACAATAAGGCCAGACACCCTTATCTTTATGGCTAATGGTATTCCCCATAAAATTGTCAATATAACAGATGGATTGGACCATTTACCAGGTGGTCCCCAAAAAGATGGATATGAATTTCATGGTTGGTACTGGGACAAAGATGTTTGGAAAGACCGACTAGAACTAAGAGATCTTTTAGGCAAAACTTCTCTAGATAACCACTTTGTTTATGCTTGCTTTGTAGATGGGTTAGGCAATAAAACTAGTGGTGATAGAAAAATAGTAGCACCAAAAGATAATGATGGCTCTAATGGTAATGGAGGAACTGGCGACACTGGTGGTACTGGCGATACTGGTGGAACAGGTGGCACAGGTGGAACAGGTGGCACAGGTGGAACAGGTGGAACAGGTGGCGCAACTTCTCCTTTCAACTTTAAACTAAATGCAGATGAAAATTCATATAAGATTACAGGCGTGACAGATAGCTTCACAGGTACCGCAGTAAATATTCCAAGCACCTACAATGGAAAACCTGTGACAGTCATTGCTAAAGCTGCCTTTGGAGGAGACTCATATTACGGTAGCGTTTATAGTAGTGTTACAATACCAAATTCCATAACAACTCTTGAAGACTATGCTTTTCAATTTTGTATCCATCTAACAACAATCACTATACCAAATAGCGTAAAAAGTATTGGTAGATATGCTTTCCGTGGCTGCACAGCATTGACTACAATTAATCTACCAGCACAACTTACAGTAATAGAGGAAGCTTTGTTTGATAGTTGTCAAAGTTTAACTTCGGTTACAATTCCAAATGGAGTTACAAAAATAGAAGCGGGTGCTTTTGAAGATTGTACAAGTTTAAATTCGCTTGTAATTCCTAATGGCGTCAATACAATAGGATATGGTGCATTTGGCAACTGTACAAGTTTAAAATCCATTAAAATCCCCACTAGCTTGACAGAAATATTACATGGTCCTTTTTATAATGCTTCTTTTGATGAAGTTATTATACCTGCGACCGTAACTAAAATATGCACATCAGCTTTTAGAAGTGCATTTAATAATTATTGGACCGCCGAAATACATTACAAGGGAACTGAAGCGCAGTGGAATGCAATAACAATAGAAGATTATTCAGGTATAGAAGATTTAGACCCAGCAAATATACACTTTGATAGTGATAAATAGTATTTTATTCAGTTTATGGTTTTAGTGCAGTGATAGGAATAACATAGACTCCATCTGGACGTTTATAACCTGCATTAGACATCCCACATATAACACACTTAACAGCAGGTGGCTTGCCACCTGTACTCAACAAAGAGTTATCAATAGATAGAAGAGAAAAGGCAGTTTTATCTATTTTGTTTACAACAATCTAATTCACGATTACTATATGCTTTTCAAGTGTATTCGGTCAGATTTTGGGTTTTCATTCGGTCAGATTTTGGGTTTTCATTCGGTCAGATTTTGGGTTTTCATTCGGTCAGATTTTGGGTTTTCATTCGGTCAGATTTAAAAAAAGCTTATATAAAATTAAAAATTAATTGTTAGTGATTGCCATCAACTCAAGCCAAATTTCATAAAAAGTTGAAAATGCAACTTAACAGTTATATAATTAAAATAATAGATAAAAAACTATTGTTTGGAGGAGATTTTAATTATGAAAAAAATATCTACTTTTTTAGTGGTTGTGTTTTTTGTCGTTTTATTGAGCCTAGCACTACTTGCAGGATGCGACAATCTCAAGAAATATACAGGACACACCGTTAGTTTCGAGATTTTTGATGGAAGAGTATCTGTTGCATCTCAAGAAGTTACAAAGATGACAAAGGCAACAATGCCAGAAGTTAGTGCGGATTTACTTCCACCATATGCTACAATTGATGGCTATACTCTCAATGGGTTTCCTTGGGATTTTGAAAAGCCTGTAACAGCTGATATGACACTAGTTGCAAACATTGTATTTGATTTTTCTAGCGCACTAAATGTTGATGATGCTGGAAGTAATGAATATGTTATTCAAAGCACAAAAGACGAATTTGATGACACATATCTATACATCCCAGGAAAAATCAACAACAAAACAGTTACAGTATCTCAAGTACAAAGTGTAAAGTAAATTGACCCCTTAATCTTTTTCTCTACTAATATGTTTTTGTTAACTCCTTTCATATCCAATCATTATCCCCCTAGGGGGATAAA